>FUFK010043181.1_pt1 | contig 179777 bp, 119 predicted proteins | sample 1021851 | NCBI WGS metagenome assembly FUFK01 (sample SAMEA51879418, study PRJEB19060) | metagenome | reverse complement strand
GAGAACTAGACACTGCACATCCGGGTGCGCAGATGATGGTGGAAGCGAGCCAGACACAAGAAGCAGTGTGCAAAGACGGGACAACGAGTGTCGTTGTCGTGGCGGGTCAGATGCTAGCCTTGAGTCAAGGCCTGTTGATGAGAGGGATACACCCTAGAGTTGTCATCCGCTCATTCCAAGCAGGTAAGAACCTCGCACTAGAGCATCTGCAATCTCAGGACATTGACATTCTGGACGCTGCAAAGACAGCACTAAGAGGGAAAGCCACCGAGAGTGACCTAGATTACGCTGCAGAATTGTGTTTGAAAGCATGCGAGAAGGCTGATGGTAACCTAGACCACATCAGGGTAATCACACAAGCAGGAGGCTCACTAAGTGATTCCTACGTACAGGACGGTCTCGTCATCAACAAGGAGTTCGCCAATGAAGTAGAAGACAAGAGCATGGAGGGAGACCTGAACGTCCTCCTACTGAATGGTGGTCTGGAGGGATATGATTTCAATGAGGTCCAGATGCAAGTAGAGAACATGCAGCAATTGCATGAACTCAAGCAACAGGAACTCAAAATGCTCAGCGAGTTAGCATCTATGGTGGCTGGAGCAGTGGGCCCTCAAGGTGTAGTCTTCGTGAGAGACAGCGTGCACGAAGCAGTGGCACACTACCTATCACAGCACGGCATTCCACTCGTGACTCGTTTGCAACAAAGCGACATGGAAGGTTTGTCTAGACTACTAGGTGTCCCAATCTACCATCGCATCGTGGATGTCGATGAGCCCATCATGGCCATCAATGCCTCCATCAAACAGGAACGCATAGGAGACTTGGACTTCGTCACAGTTGCAGGTGAAGGTGAGGCTACCTGCCTCGTCGTCAGAGGAGCGACCCGACAGACCATCGAAGAATACGAGAGAGCATTCGACGATGCCATCGGTGTTACCTGTCTAGCCATGAAGGATGACGGAAGAGGTTTCCCCGGCGGAGGTGCTTCGTTCTCAGCAGCATCTGTGACAGTGAGAGAGCACGCAGCCAACCAGCCTAACATGACAGCGAGGGAGAGAATGTGCCTAGAAGCCTACGCGGATGCACTAGAGATAATCCCTGCAGCCATAGCAAATAACGCAGGCATGGACCCGTTAGATGTAGTGATGGAACTAAGGTCTGCAGAGGACGGCATTGGATTGTACATAGATGACCGTGGAGTCGGTGAGATTTGCAACACTTTAGAGAAGGGAGTAGTAGAGCCAGAGTCTCTGGTCAAGCAAGTCATCAGCAGCGCCACTGAAGTCGCTACTGCCATACTCAGAATAGATGACATCATGGCAATGAGGGAACAGAATGGAATGGCTGGCTAATCTATGCTTTGGTTGCTGGGCACTCGTCGGTCTAGGTTTGTTCTACGCAGTGCTTGACAGAGCAGTCTACTCTTTATTAAACGCTAAGAAAATAGGTGAGAAACCCGAGAATTTTGAGGAAGAATAATAAGTCTCGGCATCCCCCATAACTTTGAAGAGCGAGCGCGGCATCGTGAGGGAGGAGTAGTTTTTACAGTTCATTTTGTTTGCTTCTGTGGTCCTAACACTCTTCTTCCCTTATCCTCCCTCACGGCCCATCCACATCTTGAGGAGAAACTCTCATATTTGACACCCTTCGTGCATCACATATGGATGACTACGAGCCATGTTCTTGCTGCACTCCCATGCAACAGGCATCCATGGCTTTGCTAGACACTCACTTCGAGAAGGGTAAGAAGAAATCAAAACCTTTCCACGGGTACAACCCGAATCGGCACAGCAGGAAAGGCGGACTGAACGCCAAGGGTCGTGCTAAGTTCAAGAGGGAAGAGGGTGCGAACCTCAAGCCACCTGTCACTACCAAACCATCGAAACTTAAGGCCGGTAGCAAGAAAGCCAAGAGGAGAAAATCATTCTGTGCTCGCATGGGTGGTGTGAAAGGACCGACAAGTAAAGGGGGGAAACTCACACCCAAGGGTGCTGCTCTTAAAAGGTGGAATTGCTGATGACTTGTGATTGTCCTGAGTGTACAGGCTTGGAAACAGCGTGGGACATGCTCGAGAAGAAACTCTGCCCTGAAGGCAAAGCGGCAGCCAAGAGGAAGTTCAAAGTCTACCCCTCTGCATACGCTAATGGTTGGGCGGTGCAGTACTGCAGAGGAAAATTCCGCAAGAAGGGGAAGAAGAAGAAATGAATCGAGATACTCTAAGTGAGGCTTGGAGTGTAATCAAAGCCAAGTCGGACGCTCCCAACTACCGAAAAGCCACGGGCCCGAAGAAGTGTGGTAACTGCAAGGCTTGGGATTCAAGCGCAACGGATGACCCAATGACTGGATACTGCAAATGGTATGACTTCAACTGCCGGGCTGACCACACGTGTGATGCTTGGGCTGGTGGTAGTAAGTGATGAGAGAAGAGTACATACAGAAAAACCTCAATCGTTGGTTCAAAGAAAAGTGGGTCGACGTCTCCAGAAAAGACAAGAGCGGTAAGCACCCACCATGTGGTCGTAGTAAGGCCAAGAAGTCAAGCAAGGGATATCCGAAGTGCCGACCTTCAGTCAAAGTCTCCTCCAAAACACCAGAGACGTCAAGGAGTATGTCAGATAAGGAAAAGAAGGCTGCGACTAGAAGGAAGAGGTCGAAGAAGCAGGGAGTAGGTGGCAAGCCAACCATCGTGAAAATGATAGGAGTGAAGCGAGCATGAACAGTTCAAAAATACCAAAGGGCAATGATAACTCCAGTTTTTGGAGCACCACTCCGCAAGTCTGAAATAGAAGCGGTGTAGTTTCTACACCTGTATGGAATACGGGCGGGTAATGACTTGGTTTCTCAAGAAGATAGGGGTGCTGATTTAGAGAAACTAATGGCCGCCCATCCCGATTGGGATTGGGACTATTGGATGGCACAAGTAGAGTGATATCATGGAGTATAGCCCTTTCCTTCCCGTTTATATTCTGATGGGCTTCTTTCTTTTCTGTGCTACGTTTCTTCTAGTGAATGAGTTCAAACACCTAGCAGAATACTTCCGAGGTGAAGATACATGATAGACATGGCTTTCGTGAGTAACATCATCTCTGATGTCTCGATTGAGATTCCAATGGAATTCTACTATCCATACTTGACTGTGTTAATCATAGGCACGACAGCATGGCTTGGGAGACTAGACATTTTAGCCATGCGTGCATATCAAGAATGATTAGCAGCCCATCTTGCACATGCCTTTCTCGAGTCGCTTGCCACACTTCGGGCAAGCACGTTGGGCTTTCTTGACACCACACATACCACCCTTACCGACATCGGCAGTCTTGGTTGGCTTCTTGGGATTCTTACCTCCCATTGGATTCAAGGCGATTACTATGGCGACCTTGCCTTTCTTTTTCTTAGACATCCTTGCGCCCCCTTATACCAACGCGGTTAGTTCCACCTTCTAAACTTCTCCCCTCGTCGCCAGCCATGTCTGCGAAGAAGTCCGGGTCAAGGAGTGGGTTGTCATCATCTGCTCTGACATTCACTGGACGACCCTCTGCCGCAGCCTGCTTCCTGTTGGCTAATCTCGCTCGCTCCCCAGCGAGTCGCTCTCTGTTACGGTCAATCTTACGCCGGTCAATCTCGTCTTGACTCATTGTGGCTAAGGACTCTTCTTTCCTATCCGGCAGAACTCTAGCAGCCTGATGTAGAGGGCTGTCTTTGTAAGACTCCCTATCGCCACGTGTGCTGACTGTACCCCCCTCTTCTCTGACGTGCTTAGGTCGTTCCTTCTCGGCGTCAGCCGTGATGGCTCCCCGTGCACCTAAGTCATCTCGGTAATAGTCTAGAGGGTCGATGGACTCTTCCATTTTGTCTGGGCGCTTCGTGCTTGCAGTAAGAACGCGACGAAGAGCCGACTCTGCTTCTTGGGCTCGAGATACTCTTCGTTGCAAATTTCTTTGCACCGGCGACCTGTCCCCTTCGACGTTTAACGAGCCCATCTGCTCCTTCGGGACTTTGAATCGCTTCGTGCCACTACCTTGAGTGTACCCCCCTTTACTCTCACGTATTCTACGAATCTTACTCTCTGCTGCTTCTCTGACACGGCTAGGATGTCTATCACCCATCAACACTTTCAGAGCCTGATTCAGCCCTACCTCATTCACGAGTGCTTCGTATGAATCGGCCATGTCCCTGCTACCTGCATCACTACCGGCACCAATGTCATCTAACAGAGGGTGGTTGGCAGGAACATCCTCTCTCGGCTGTCCTGCCAATGGATTTGTCTCAGGTGTGAAGGGGTCTCTAATGCTGCCCTCCCTCAGAGAGGAAGGTGCGCCTGCTCCTAAGTCGCCTACACCTCCCGTCGGTACCGTGAAAATGTCACTCTCCTCAAAGCGAGTGTCCTTCTTGCTAATCTCATCATCAACTGCCGCATCAATCATGCTCTGTCCCTCCTAGGCTTCTGCCATAGAGCACCACACTCAGTGCACTCCCATATGAGTATGCGAGTCCCACGCTCGTTGACATATCGACCCTCTATTCTCTTGGCGAGAATATCTTGAGAGCATTGAGGGCATGTCTGACTCAACCTCTGAAGTAATTGCCCCATGCTATTCTTCCTCACCAGCCATCAAGTCATGTTCGGCATACTCAAACCCAGAGCGGGTACGCAGATTAAGGTATGCCTGTTCTACGATATTGTGCATGGAGTTCAACTCCAACTCGAATCTGTACTCCCTGAACCTCTCGACTGCACGGAAGCCAGCCTCGTAAGTCTTCTTGTCAGCGAAGATAGCACCGTAGTACTCCACCTCGTACCCCTCTGGTTTCTTTCTCGCTGTCATCTCTCGAATGATTGCGTAAGCCTCAGGGCATTCGACACCAGACTTGGTCAGGTAAGGGAATATCAGAGCCATATCAATTCATCCATGAGGGTTTAGCAGGTATGTTAGCGTACGCTTCTTCTGGTGTGTCGTAGTCGTTTGGTAGATTTAACAGTGCTTGTCTGTACTCTGCTAGTTCAGTCTGTTGTGTGGCTGAGAGGCTGTTGTACAGCAGCACCCCTTGATAGACATCCATCTGACTCAACAGATAGTCCCTCTCCAACCTGAAATCATACCATGCTTGCTCCAATCTATCCTCATCTGTTATTGTCTCATCGTAGAATGGGCCTGAGACAGAAGGGGGATTGACCCACGTAATGTTACCCTCCTCATCAACTTCTCTAGTTGCTTGATGTTCCATTTAATCACCTCAGAAGTTCCCTGTGTGTCTTGTGTACCATAAATCGAACCTTACTGCGGTCTGTATATTCAGTGTCCCCGATTCTCTCCTTACCGAGTATGTCTGGTTCTTATCCATCTGAACATCCAAGCCAGTTGAAACGTACACATATTTGTTTCCATCTGTATTCGTCATGTCGTTCGCCACATCGAAGGTGAAGTTTGAAACCACGTTAGCAGGGTCACCACTATGGAACAACCTCCAAGTCTGGTCTACCGAACTGCTTGATGAAGAACTGAAAAAGTATGTGATTACAACTGCTCTCAGTTTGGCATCGAATGGCAGGGTGAAGGAACCGAGGGTTCCCTGACCATCTTGTGATAGGTTAATCAGTCCTGAACCCTGACCTGTTGCGGTTCCGTAATTTCTCTTCCAGAAAGTCTCCTTCGCCCATGTCCCCCATCCGTTAGGCCCGCTTGCCGTGACCGCACCACCTGTCACGCTGATTGAGGGGATGGCTCCGTCTGTCCTGTCTGTTACTACTTCGAGCGTAGGGTTGTCTGCATACACGCTGTCCTCATGCAGTTTCAGCAAGGGTACTGTTGTGGCTGATTCGTTCCTGTAGACGTGAAGCACAGCATTGGGGCTTGTATCTCCTATACCGACCCGATGGTTGGTCCCGTCTAGTGTCATCACCTCCACCAAGTCAGCGGCATCTCCACTAACACTGTAACCCGTATCGGTAAAGAAGCGCAAGTCAGGGGTCCCATCAGGTGAGTAGATTAACCAACTATCTAATGAGTCTGACATTATTTGTACGCCCGCGTTGTCATCAGTCGATTCGAGTTTGAGATATTGAAGCCCTGAGCCTTTGACGTGTAGAGAAGTGTCAGGACTCGCAGTGCCTATTCCAACATCACCATCAGAGGCAATTCTGATTCTCTCAGTCGAATTGGTTCTGAAAGACATGAATCCATCAGAGACTCGATTTATCAGATAGGCATCTCCGTTCTGCATAGCAACATCGAAGAATTCACCTGCCGCATCTTCCAGTCTTAAGTTGGCTTGAGTGGAGTCGTATATGTGGAGACCACTGCCTGATACAAATGTCGGACTCATAGTGCCTATGCCGACATGGCCCTCCTGACCTAGAATGGTGAATCGGTCTGTGTAGGCGTTTGTTCCTATCTTCCTAGTTGAGATTCTCAGGTCGCTAGTGTGGTANTCATCGGATGCACCGCTAGAACCGGAGTCGCCCTGCACGTTGTAGATTCTGATTGTCTCATTACCAGCATGACCCGTATGCTTCCTGAAACTAATCGTGGAGAGGACATCACCTGCGCTCAAGCCACTCACGTTCTCGTTGTGATACAGATTCAATACAGCCTGTCTACCCTCAATCACCGTGCCGAAAGAGCGAGCCGATGCTGGTGTTCCACCAGTCTTCACTGGCTCTGTAGATTGCCATGCTGAGTTTGAAAAGTAAGTTAGGGTGCTGTTGTTAGCCACCTTCTTCGCTACCTCGTTCCAATTGAAAGTCCCATAANTGCCGTACTTCTTCATCCAGAGTTCTATCGGTTGCCCCCATCCTTCGGTAATCAATTTGAAAGAGTCATCCTTTAGATGACTAACACTCGTCAGCGATACGATTTTGATAGCCATGGTGTGTGCGCTGTTAGTTCCATTGGACCTACCATAGACGTTGATTATCGCTTGGTTCTGACTTCCTACGTCTGCCTCAGTAATACCTAGAGTCAGGCTCAAGTCCCTGTATTGAGTTGTACCGGGGTCCCAACTCAGTATCTTGCACCATGTATTAGAACCATTCTCCGTTCCTGTGCTTCCGGCCGCAGAGCCACCAACATGTTGTGTGTCGAAGTTGATGTGTCCACCTACTGTAAGGTCATCTAGAATAGAGACATCGCCACCAGTATTGACAACGAGAGTATCAGTCTGAGCCGCACCTACTATCTTGAATGGATATGTATCTGAACCTGCGTAGTCCTTTATTAGGAAAGCACCATTATCGGTGTAAGCGAGAAACTCTCCCTCGGAGTTTTGCATATGGAAACCAACTCCACCTGTACCACCACTTGCGGCGGCTATGCTACCTTCAACCTCTAATTTCCTAGCGATGCTTGCCACCGATGCTGTCTTCCCGACTAGAAGTTGTCCATCTTTGTTAATACGAACGGCTTCGGTGAGAGTTCCATCTCTTGAAGTCTGCAATGTCATGTATCCGTCTTCTGAACTATCTGTGGAATCCTGTATGTTTCCTGTTATCCTAGCATACTCATGTCCAGAGGAAGCACTGCCCGAATCTCCAAACTGCCACTTGATAGCCGAACCGTAGTTCGTACCAGTAGCATCTCTTCTCAATACAAGATGTGATTCATTGGTAGTGTTGTATATTGTAGTGGTGCCAGAAACGTGTAGTTTTGAAACCGGAGCAGTGTTGCCTATTCCTACATCACCGTCAGTGGCTTTTATCGTGACTCTCGTTTCGTTCTGGTCTGTTACTAGTTTTAGGTCCTCGTTGTAGGAACCTATGATACCCTCATCAACTATGACTCCCTTGTTGAAGTAGTACTTCGGCCTGTCCGTGTAGAAATGTGACCAACTCGCGTTGTTCGGTCCTATGTCTACGTAGCCATAAGCGCTGGTTATCCTCATCATAGCAGGAGTATCTATCTTCACGTTATTCCCACCGAGAGACTTCTTGCCAATCGTCAAGTCCTGATTTGCAGCAGAGTAGATACTGCCAGCGAAGTCGAACACCATGTCTACTGTGTTGCTGCCGTCTCCGATATGGATGTCAGCATCCAAGTCCCCAATCAGCAGACCGACTGAGGATGTGAGGACTAGGTTGCCACTGCTGTCCAACTGGATTGTCCCATCGACATTACCACCGTTGTCCTTGAACTCAATCTTCCTCGAGGCTGGGGTGATGAGGACATCATCACTCATTTCATACCACCAAACCTTCTAGTGACTTCTCCGTGAGTGGAACCCAATCGAACGCCTTGATTGGTGGTAGCGCCGTGAGAGTTGCTTAGATGCATGTCCCGGTGAGCGTACGGCTTGTCTATCCTGATGTCAATGGGCTTCATGTAGAACCCTTCATTGGCCACGTTAGCCATGTCCGTATCACGAGCCATCACTCCGGCTTCTACCATCCTCATGAATGGTTGAGGGTCCACTACCAAATCAATATTCTCATATGTGGTAGCGAAATTAGCGTCAGCGAACTGCTGCTGGGTAGAGCCTTGTGTCTGCATGCTTATCCACTCAGTAGTGGATGAACTACCGAAAGGGTCGCCGGAGTCAGCACCTGAGTAGCCACCGAGGATGTTATGCACCGTCTGGACATAGGCGTAGGGCTCCGTCCCACTCCAGTTGGAAGTTCCTTTGCAAGTCACTCTGATTCGGGCCGTCGCGTTGGGAGGAATCAAGAACAACTCGTTGATGACTGCCTGCTCCCCATCATCATGGAAGGTCCTCTGACAGAAGTAGGCCTGTTCATCAGCGTCCCACTCGGAGCGCATGTAGTAAGAGTAGTTGATGACCTTGTCGTACTCGAAGTCAGCCTCCACGACTCTGAACATGCCAGTCCCGCTCGAGTATCCCTGTCGTGATGCGTAAGAACTGCCGGACACCCTCACCTTGCCCAAGACATCCTCGATACCACGGAATCTGGAGTAGAAGCAGACGAACTTGCCTTCTCCCACCTCGCTCATGTACGGTCCTTGGTAGAGGGAGTCCTTGATGTCGATTGCCCACATGGAGCCAGAGTACCCAGTGTGTCGATTGACTCTGATAGGGTCTAGGTCTACACAATTCACCTTGATGTTATGCAAGCCTCTACCTGCATTGTAGACAGGCTCGTAGTAGATGGCCCGCCCGCCGATTCTATTGCCGTAGCAGTAGGCGACCTCATGGTTGTAGTGAGTGCCTTGGACACGCAGAAATCTATTACTGCTTCTAGCGCCGAAGCAATTGTAGAGCCTCTGACTGGGGTCCCAGTGTATGGTGAAGGCGTCCTGCCCATTCACTGATACACAACAGCGGAAGCAGGAGTTCCTGAAGTCATAGCCCCACATCCCCGAGTAGTCACGACGACCATTGTCGTTTATCATGACGGAGACTCCTTCCACCCAAGGTTCTTGTGACATGGTCTGTATCTTGGTGGTGTTGGCGAGAGTTACAGGTAGGTTATCCGTGCTGCCATAGCCTCTCATGACGAACCCAGCACGGAAATTGTGGTTGCTGTTGCCGACATTGTGGAACCATACGTCCTTGAGGACTATGTACCTGTCGTAAGTACTACTGGTGTGCTCGATGTAGTAGTGGCAGATGTTAGTGGAGGCATCGAGGTCAGTGCTCCCAGTCTTCTTAGCACCAATGATGATGTCCCTATTCAACTTGACAACTAGCGAGCCTATGCCGACAGTGTACCCTATCTGCCCTGTCAATGTGATAGTGTCACCAGAGACGCTATCCACGATGTGCCTGCACTCGACGGAGTTGTAATCACGATTCGAGATAGTGCCGTCAGTGGTCTGTAGAGCGCATTCTACCACTATCACGTCACCTGATACGAATCCTGTCGCATCTCCCACTGTCACAGTAGTGGCAGACGTGCTGTTGATGGCTGTGGTGACGCTCGTAGCACACTTCCTGACTCTCGAGTTGTCACTGTGAGGCTTTTGCAGTCCAGTGACATAGACCTTGGCGTTGGCGATGGAGGGGTCTGCATCCAATGCGTATGGGTTTTCATCGGCTAGGTTCTTCAGTTTGAGAGTGTGTCTGGTATAATCGATGCTGGAAATACGACAGACGTTACGGTTGTTCCCAGTGCCGAAGATGATGCTCTGGTTCACTCTGAAGACCTTTGAGTTGCTGACTGTGATTTCACTTGGTATCGCATTGGCATCGAAGGCAGTGATAGTCACATCGTCAGGTCCCACGAACCACCGGAAGTAGATGTTATCACCATCTACGTCATGGACCCAGACTCCTTCGTCCTCGTACCTACAGAACTCATACACCCCAGTATCTGTAGACGTGCAATCGTATATCGCTATCCAATCCCCGGCTACGAAGCGACTTCCAGTGCCTAAGTCGACAGTGAGAACTGTATCACCGATGTTATGCGCTGCAGACAATTGCGAAGTAGGAAGGGGGTCAGTTCCCTCTGCGATGTGAGAAGCGTCAGCCTCGTTCTCGAAGTGAATGCCATGATTCTCCCCGCTTGTCCCACTGAAGTAAATCTTCGAGCCCGGTTTCTGATGGAGGCAACCCCCACCATCTATCAACAAAACCCCATCTACATCCATCTCCACTTGGTGTATGAGTACCCCATTACTTGCTATGGTTATGTCACCGAACCCATCACCCACGTTCAACTTCGTACCGTAAGTCACATTGTGACTCACGGTCACTGTTTGACCAGCACCATCCGGGTAGCCTATCCCGGCAGTCCAAGTGCTGGGATTGTCCCAAGCACCATCCTGAGCGCTAGTCCAATTTGTCATATTCCACCTCCATCTTATCCACGTCCTTCCTCTCAGCCTGTATGAAGTAGTAGAATTCAGGGGACTTGGTGAGGAAACCACCTACCACTACCTTCTCCCTATCCACGCTCTTGACATAGAGGTTCTGCGTCCGCCCCTTGGCTGTCAGTTGCACTGTTATCGTGTCCTCATCCACCAACCCCAACCAGTAGTCTGGCAGTTCGATTGTCTCGCCTACCTGATGCCCTCGAATGTAGACTCCATGTTCTGGCCCTTCAAGCGCTCCGTGATGGAGTCGCATGCCCTCCTTGGTCGGGTGTTCTATGTCGAATGACTTGGTGGTGGCCTTCAATGCACCATTGACGTGGAACAAAGCAGAAGGGGTGAAGGTCATGTCAGCAGTGGTGACACCCACCTTGACATTGGCGTGACCACCGAGGTTGATGACTCTACCTTGCGCACTTTTGATTTGGAATACTGATGTACCTGAATAACCAATGAATCCATACTCGTTGCTATCACTGCCATGGTATGTGATGTACATGTCATCCGTGTCAGATGTGTCCTTGAGGCGCATGTGGGCGGAACCGGCTTGGATGTCGAGCATGTAGCCGGGTGAAGAAGCGCCTATCCCGACCTTGCCTGACGTATCGATTGTGAACATAGTGTTGGTGTGGAGATATGCATTGGAATCGTCTTGGCTTATCTTGAACTTGTCACTGTCGCTGTTGTCGACACCCATGGACCAGACAGAGCCAGCAGTGAAGAATAGAGCAGCGTCACCAGTACCAGCATTGTCTATCTTCAACTGAGGAAAGTTGGAGTCATTGTCAGTTTTCAGATGCAACCTAGTAGATGGGGAAGTCACCCCTATGCCGATATTACCTGCGGAGTTCAGAACCATTCTCGCAGTGTTGTTGTCTTGGATTAGAAGTTTGTTAGTTCCATCACCATGACTACCACTTGTCACGCTCATTCTATATTTGCCACCATTCGTTCCGGTGTTGTCAATAGTCAGCGAAGTATTAACACCGCTACCTGTTATCTTAATTCCACCAAGATTAGTGCTTCCCGAATTTACTTCAAGGGCTTTGTCCGGGTCAGTAACACCTATTCCGACATCACCAGCAGAAGTGATTCTCATTCTCTCGCCAAATGCTCCCGCATTCGGTTTTGTCAAAAACATCATGTGCGCTCCCGAATCATCGCTTGCGTTGCTATCGTCAGTTTCCACTATCGTTTCTATAGCGGCTACATACTTGCTATCGGCATCGTAGTTGGTAGCATCTGCGTTGTCGCTATTGGAGAAGAAGATGCTTCCGATAACATCTCCATCGGTGCTACTTCCGCTACTCAGTTGAAGTATTGACCTCTTGCGGCTGGTCGGGTTGTGGACATTGAGTTGTATTGAATCTGCTAATCCCATAATGGGAGCAGTTGTGCCTATTCCGACATTACCTGCGCTTGTTATGTGCATCCTAGTAGTTGAGTCAGTATTGAAAGATTGAGTATCAGTACCAAATGTAATGGTATTGTTAGTATCTCCTGTATGCACAATTCCACTTGCTGTTGAAATAAAGCCATCAACCTCTAGTGGGAAAGCAGGGCTTGTAGTGCCTATCCCTACATTACCATCCTTGTCAATCCTCATGGCTTCAGAGATACTGTTGTCACCAGAATTAGTTTTGAATAGCAGATTCCCTTGGTCAGAAGATGCTGTCTGCTTCCTCACTGTAATCTCCGCTAAGGTATTGGATTCGCTTCCACCGATATCACTATCGTAGGTATTGAAGATGACTCTGGATATATCTGCTGTAGTAGAAGTAGTTCTAGCACCACCAATGATTATGTGTGCCTCTTGGCTACTGCTAGCAGTCGTCCTCACCAACAACTTAGGAGAAGTCGGGTTCCTGATATCGAGTCTCTCGCTGGGACTTGTAACACCTAGTCCGACCTTGCCAGTACCATCTATGAAAAAACGGTCGCTATTGTCTAGGGTAATCTTGAACGTATCATCACTTAGGGTGATTTGATTGTAGGTGGTATCATCGAAATCCCTACGCAACACGAGGTTTGCATTATCACCTGAAGAGATGGTGCCGTCACCGACAATCAGGTTCTTCTTTACTCTGAAATCACTTTGCGTACCCATAGATTATCACCATGACTTCACTGTCCACCATAGTATCAATACTCCTCTAAGAGAGTGGCGAATACCTTAATCTTGTATGTATCAGTAGCCGCGGGGGTAAAATTGACATCGACTACCGTGTCACCGCTCCCCGCAGAGTCACCGACATCAAAGGTACCGAGAGCGGCTGCCCCAGTGAACACCGACGCGTACTCAACAGCAAATACTTTGGCATCAGCGTCACCTTCAGGTCCTTCAGCGCCCTCGTAAGTGACTAGCATCTCCACAGCATGGACCTCCGTTTCGGTCTCATCATTGGTTACTTGTATGAGTAACTTCGCAGTTCTGACGTCAGCACCATCGTAGGTATAGATAGTAGTGACGCTACTACTGTTCGTTATGGTAGTCTCCCTAGTATCCATTCGTGCAGCCCATGTTTGCCCAACAGCCCCATTAGAGATGTAAGGCTCCACTAGCGTCTTATTCGTTAGAGTCTGCTCCTCTGTAGTCCCCACCACGGTGCCGGGTAGGGTCTTTCCTAGGACTTGGTTGTTGGTAAGGACATCAGTACCTGCAATCTTGTAGGACTCGCTGGTTGTAGCCAAATCTATGTCTACGTTTGATTGAAGTGCTGTCCTACCGTGTACGTACTTCCAGTGGATGTTATCGGTGCTTCCGTCCGTACACTCAATTTCCATCCCACTACCATCTGCGTTTGTCAGAGTGTCGTTGCCCTTAGAGACGGTAATCAGGTCGTCTTCCACTGTTATTTGAGTGGTAGATATGGTGGTGGTCCCGCCATTGACCACTAGGTCTCCTGCTATGGTAGTAACAGAGTTCGCACCTGAACCAATGGTGATGTCTATCTCGTCCTCGGCATCGCCATCTGTCAGGACTATTCCCGACTGCATTTCCCCGTCATGGGAGGCGACTTGCAAGGACAACTTGCCACCTTCAGCCCCATCTGACGCATCTGATATCTCTGCATCGATTCGTGCGTACTCGATAGCCTCTGGTGTGCCTGCATCATTGTAACTGTAGAACATGATAGCACCGATGTCATCACCATCCTGCCCAGCAGTACCGTCGTTGTTCCTATTCTTCAAGAACTTCAGAGAAGAACTGCTAGCATTGTTGGCACCGTCATTGATAGTCAGGGTATTACCAGTGAAAAACAAGTTAGCCTCTGCATCCAACTCGGTGGTAGTGCTGCCCACTGTCACTAACTCATTCTCAGTGGCATTGTTCAGTGCTGTTATTGTACCACTGCTTTGCGCTACCCAAGACATTACACCACCAGTGGTCGATGACAAAATGTACCCAGAAGAACCGGGAGCGGCTGCGGGCAACTGGTAGGTAACACTAGCAGAAGCAGAGTCGTGCCCCTTGAGTGATGTGGTCTGACCATTACTGGTGAATCCTAGTGCAGCCCCAGCCTTCTTGAGAGTGAGGTTACCAGCACTCTCGAGTTTCAGGAGAGCGTTTGCTTCCTCCAAGGGATTGTTGGCACTATTCACCACGCTGTCGAAGGGGCTAGCATAGTACCCGACAGTGAGATGGTTGGAACTGGCTGAGCCACCACGATTCCCTACCCTGCCTATGGCAAAGGAATTACCACTACTACTGCGGCCCTGTGTGAATACTATACCTTGCCCTACATGGATGTTCTCTGCTTGGTCGAGGAGTAATGCATTACCCATCCCGTTGTAAGTCGTACCTGCGACATCATCGTTGCCTATGTCAGTATGAAGACGGGCCTCAACGTAATTGTACGCAGTAGCAGCATCTGACCCGCTCAACGCAGGGCCATTGACTTGAAGCCGGGTGTTCGTCTCTCTAGCAGTGCCACCAACCCTACCATGAGATGTGATGAGACCAGTACTAGAAGCACTGATGGTAGTGAATGAACCTGCAGCGGGTGTGTTCCCACCGACTACGCCGTCTAACGGCCCTGAGAACGCGCTGGATGTTATTGATGTGGCAGCAGAGACTGTGCCTAGGTTGGCTATAGTGGTGCCTGAGAAGGTGCTGTTCTTACCAAAGACAATCTGCTCGCTACTATTAGTCGTTGTGAATTTGACATAGGAGTTGGAACCCTCTGTGATGTCCAGAGCACTAGCGAGGTTGTCCCCCATCAGTATGATAGACTTGGCAGTGTCGGCTCCACTGAAGTCCAGTTTCAGACCGTTGCCTGCCGCATCGACACTGAGGCTATCTGCATTGATATCGCCTACGTTGGTGATACTGTTGTCTCCGAGGCTCAAGTCACCAGCGAGGGCTGTGATGGTAGTCGTACCGATAGTTCCACCTGATATCTTGTCACCGCTGATTTGGTCGTTGGCTAGGGTAAGGGTACCAGCAGAGACATCGAGATTTCCTATCGTCACTGTGCCATCAGCAGCGATGCTCATTCTGGACGCTGGTGTCCCTGCGCCAGAGCCGCTAGTCCCTCCGGGCGCTGTCTTGAAGTCGAGTATGCCCCCATCACCTGTGCCATTGCCTGCACCGGCGCTTATCGTGAGACTCTTTCCGGCAGCATCTGTGCCAACTACGGTGTCCACGGAGATAGTAGCATTCACAGAACCATTCAGGTGAATGTCACTACCACCGACAATCAGTCCTTCTGCTACTTTAAAATCGCTCAATGTACCCATCTAATCACCTCATATCGCTATGGCTCTCCAGTAAGCCTTGATATGTACCTTGTCCCCATTGGAATCTGATGTCGCTGTCAATTCTAAACGTGCCTTGTTGCTATTCACTTTGCAAGCGTAGTTTGCTTGTGCCGTCCCTGTGTTGCCAGTGGTCGAGTCTGACTGGGTGACACTGTACACACTGAGAGGTATCTCTGTAGCATTGACTGGGACACTCTTCGCTGTCAAAGCAACTCCAGTCGCAGTAGTGGTCGCTGCGTTGCTTATCGTGAGTGCCCCACTACCCACATTCGTGATGGTCGTATTGTTGGGAATCCCGGTGCCTGTGATTGACATGCCTTGCGTCAAGTCATCCATGGGGGTGACGCTAGCCAAGGCGTTACTGCTTTGTGTATTGCCAGTGAAAGTAGCCACAGTGAAAGGAGTTGTTATCAATATCTTAGCGACCTCGTACTTCTTGTCAGTCACATTGGCTATTTCCACAGTGACTTCAGCAGCACGGAACTTCAAGAGGTCATAGAGTTCTAGGGTAGTAGCAGAGGATGTGCTGAATGAGGAAGCGGTAGTAGAATTGTATTCGTAAGCCACCGACTTCATCTGCATCGTGGTCTCCGGTGTGGATTGTTGCACACCTAAACGGTCGGTGTCAGAATCCACGAAGAGCATGTGAGTCTGGTTATCCGACTCAGCCCTGAAATCCACACTAGCGTCAGAATCATCATTGATGACTATCTCTGTGTCCTTGATGGTCAACTGGTCATCATTGGATGAGGTCTGGTCGTCAATCCCAGCAAGGGCTGCAAGTGGAGTGTAGAACTCCAGACCATCTGCACCGGAATTAACTCTAACCCCCTTACCTGCCTGCCCACTGAAAGAACTGGGGTCCACGTCATCTAAGGCTAAGAAACTAGTCACTCCACCTGTAGAATAGGGTAAAGCGAGCCAAGCACTGCCATCATACACGAACTTTCTTCTCGTCCCAGACGGGCTTGTGCCTATCACAGAGTTATTCAGACCAGTGGGGTCGAATATGACCTTCCCGTTACCAGTGTTCGTCACGAACACCTCAATGGTGTGACCCTCTGGGAAGAGGTAGTTACTACCACTCTTCTCAGGTGAGAGGGTTACTGCCTGACCAGCATTGACATTAAATATGAATGACTGGTCTCCGTATGAAGTGATGGTGTATGAAGCATCATTCAAAGCACTGCTAGGTGCAGACACCCCCTTGCTGAACAGCCTTTTGCTGACTAGGTTCAACTCGCTATTCTCCTGACCAGCGAAGAACAACTCATCCTTCATGGTCCTACCACCTCTGTCTTCACCATCGCCCGGACCGAAGCCGAGACTGGAACCGCTCTTGCTAGTAGACATCCATAGAACACCTGCATCGATGAGAGTTGAACTGGTATTGGCATTAGTCCCCACGTCACCACTCTCGGGTGCAGCAAACAAGGCCCTGAGTTCGGCTGCTGTCTGGACACCTGTATTGCCAACACGCACTGCTTGACTGCTCGTGCTACCACTGTCTGCTCCCAGAGCACCGCTAGTGATAGGGAACATGTAGAGTGGGTTGCTCCTCAGATACGTCCTCTTGTCGTTAATCTCTATGACATTGACCTTGTGAGAGCCACCACCGCTGTCGTATTCACAGCGTACGGTGGCTAGGACGACGACATTCTGGTTCTTTCTAGTGGTTCCAGTGTCATAATTACTGAGGTACTGGCTGGGTAATGAAGGGTAGAGCCCTGTGCTAGTCTTGACGGGGGTGCCTCCATCAGCATAGACCCTGCCAGAGCCACCCTGTGATGCCACGTAGACCACGTACATGGACTGCTCACCTGACGCTGCTAAGGCCGTGCCGGAACCATGGGTTCCAATAGTGACAGTGGAAGTCCCACCCGGCCCTCCTCCAAATTCATAGAGTTGCCCTTCCAGAGTGACATAACCACCTGTGATAGTGAGGGTATTCGCGGAGGCTTTGGCAACGTAGCCGGGATTGTTAGCGACATCATTCCTAGAAGCCGCTGACATGACTGTGTCTTGCATGCGGAGTATGCCGTTCCCTTTCAGTCCCTGAAGCATGTTAGTCAGTGTGGGCGAAGAGAGAGAGTCCCCGTCTCTCAACCCGTCATTGCCTAGGGTGTGACCAGCAGCAGTATGTCCACTCAATGCGTCTACCATGTTATCTATTCCTTGTTACCCTAGTCAGCCCTATCTGTCTACGCATACTGGGCCTTCGTACCCCTATCTTAGCGTGCCGACTGTACTGCTTCTGCTTCTTCCTTTTGAGGTTCTTGTTGGCCAGCCTCTTGACACGAGCAGCCGCTAGTCTAGCGGGGCGTTGTGATATGTAGGAACGCCTAGCCATCATTCGACCTCCAAGATGAATGCGAACTCTACTTCATTATTAGTGCCTTTCTTGAATGCAGGTATGGCTGTCCTGAAAACAGGTATGAACTCACCAGTGGTGGAGTCCTTGTACTGGAGGTACACTTCTTGCACATCAGCAGCGAAACTGTAGGAGGAGTCGAAGGAGCCCTCTACCAGTATGCTGTTATCATCTATGATGCGCACCGTAGGAGTGATGGTGGCTAGTGAACGAGCCCCTCCGTCTTCCGCTGTGGCGATGGTACCATCGCTCCCTATGTGTAGTTCATTGACGAGAGTGGCTAGATGTTCTACCATCCTACGCTTGATTGAATTCAACAACGGCATTACAACTTCACCTTCTTCGCACTGCTCTTGACAGTTCCAATCTCATGAGACCTTCCTCGCAAAAGTCGAACTGTGAGATTGTTGGCTGGTATGGTGGCACTTGATGGTGCGAGGACGCTCACTCCTGTGAAGGTTGTGTTAGTTTTCCCGGTATATGTGGCGTGTATGCCATCATTGATGACTAAATCACCCGTAGTGGGGAAGCCTGTGGTGGATGAGACGGTCAACGTCGTACTGCTGAAGGAGCCGCCAGTCAGACGAGGAGTCAAACCCGTCCCAATAGCACCACGACTTGAGGCGTTACCTGTATCGAAGCCACGATGCCCTATTAGGAAGCCAGAGTGACTGTCGACACCATCATTGGCTAGAGTGATATCTGACGTGTCGCTGAAGGAACGTACCTTGCTACCCATCACCGCTCTAGTCTTCACGAGGGCTTTCACTCGCATGCTGGAAAGACCGATGGCGCTGTATTCCTTGAGTGTGACTGAGTTGTCCAGCCTAGGCGCTGAGTCATCAGCAGCGTCCTCAAGAGAGACATCGATGTTGGCTTGCAAGTCTTCGACACCGACGTCATAACTTATTAAAGTGAAAGAACTAGTGCCTTCAGGGTATGAGTGAGTTGCTTCTAGTATCGCAGTGCGTGTAGAAGAAGGCATGTTGATGTGATGGTAGTCCACCACATCTCCCGGTTGTATGTCCCATGCCTTCAGATGGCCGTCACTCTTCAGGCTGGACTGGGCTTTCCTGTTTAATCTGAGCATCTGATTGGCGCTACGACGGGCTGCTGCACGTGTGTTGGCTGTCGGGTCAAGATGTGACATGGCTTTGATGACATTGTCCTTCTTCTGCATCTCTACGTCATCGACTTGGGCGATGTTGTTGTTGTTCAGAGCATTGCTAGGGCCTTGCACTGTGACCTTGTTGGCAATGTCGACTATCGGGTCTACCGTCACATTGCTAGCCACTAACGCCTCTATCGAGCGGTCGCTTTGAGAGAAGGCAGACGGTGCGTAGGTGAAGTTGCCGTACCTATCAGAGAATAGCATGTAATGGTCGTATCGAGCGAGGAAACGAAGAGCGGTGGGTATGGTGACCCTGCGGAAGTCCTTTGAGACGAAAGAGGTAGAGTGGCGCAAGAGAGAGGAACCGGGATGCTGGCTGTCCACTCCGCTTCTGGAGCCTGAGTATGGTAAGGACAATGAGACTGAGTTCAACGAGTGCTTCTTATCATCGAATAGCCTCATGGCTAAGTCAGTAGTCCTCAAACCGACGTTCACTATCTGCCCGGCCTGCAGTGGCAAGTCCGAGTCTCTCAACCCTAACTGAGTGAGTGACCTGCCAGCAGTGTCCTTGAGTCCTACCTCTGTGGATTTCTCACGAGTTGTGATGGTATCGGGGAGTATCCTGTCTTCCCCTGAGAATAGCATTAAGGGCGCTACACTATTGGTAGTCAACTTATCATCGTTGTAGAACACAGGGATATTGTCATTGACACCCGGCGCTTGCAAGTGAGTGAGGTGCAATACACCGACCTCCTCGCTGTAATCATACCCCTTACCAAGGGTGACTTGGAAGTCGGATGTGGTAGGCCTGCTGAGACCTAGGCTTTTCCCCGTGGTTACGTCAGTCACCACCTTGTAGGCAGCATGGTGAACCGCATTATCTACGAACTTGGGACTGGAGATACGACTGCCTACACTACCGTGAATGGCATCTTGCTTAGACCCTGCATGAGCCGTAGTAGCGAAAGTTGGGAAGGAAGGCATCAGTCATTCGTCCTGTTATCTGTATGTGAACTCTCCCCAGAGTGGTCGCTTTTGTTCAAATCATCGCCGGGATAGAGGGATTGAGTGTAACGTGGTTGTACTGTGTAATCACCTGAGCGAGATGCGTCTCCTCTGAGGTGCTGCAAAGTGTTGTCTGACACCGTGATACGTGCTACTGACTGCCTCAAGGAAGAAGTGAAGCCTGACGCTTCGTAGCCGGGTATGATTGGGCCGACGCTATAAGGAACTTGGTAGGTCTTCTGCGCTGTTGTTAGTTCTCCATCACTATCAGTCTTATCATCAGCCCAAAGATTGTAGACAGGTGGGTACGGTGGGTTGGTCGGGCTTACCACTGTGCTTCTGACGTGTATAGAGGTACCAAGGGTAGAGCGACTCGAGGGTGCGTCATAGAGGAAGACACCATAACGCCCACCTGCTGTGCTACTAAGGGCATTGGTCTTCTCTCTGAATATCTCCAGATGGCGATGGTCCAATACTCTGACGGGCCTGACTAGGAGTTTCACAGACATGTCACTGGTGTTGGTGTTCTTGGAGTGTGCTTCGTGCGCTGTAGTCTCGTAAGGATTGGAGGAGAGGTACTCAGCGTGCCTGCCAGATGCGAGTCCCCACCCCATATCAGATACAGGCTCTACGTAATTGCTGATGTCGAGTATCAAATTGCCACCCAGAGGCCATATGCCGTGGGTGTAGTTCAATCTCATGGCCTGCACATTCGTCGGCTCCCCCGAGTCTGATGTGAAATTCAAGACAGATAGGTCGTAGTCAGAGAAGGCCCTGTTCTTGGTCCTGACACCGCCTGCTACTAGATACCTACGTCCCGCTATCCTATCTGTGTGCAGGCTATGGCCCTCTGTAGATACGATGACGTAATCCTCTGGAGGCTTTCTTTGCACCTCGCTTAGGGTGATACTATCCAAACCGATGCGTGGGGTGAGTCTGGATATGGGTTCCTGCAGGTCTTCACCAGCAGGCAGCAGGCTCTCAGTCTCCTTCTCTACATTCGAGCCGGGCATGGCTTGAGGCTTGAGGAGCCCATCATCAGCATGGAGGTCTAGGACTCTTGATATGCCTTGGAACACCTCTCCTCCTTGGAAGTCATCGTTGCGTGGTCTGATGTAACCTGAACCGACACTGGGTTCTGCGCTATGTGTCGACAGCATCAAACCAGAAGCATCCATGACAGTGTCTATGTCTTGTAGCATGTCTTCATTAAATACTGTAGGCCATCGGACACCACGACCGTCCCCTCTGTCCCCTACTCTCTTGGTCGTACCGGGGTCATAGAAGTCTAACTCCGCACGTGAGTGACCATGCTGTGACGGGGCCGCCATGACTAGTGCTCCCTTGGTACGGTCGGTAGATGAATAGGCGTCTTCGGGGTCCCAAGCAGGGCGTATCCCAAAGCCTCTCACAGGTGCCCTTCGTACATCCTCTCCTGTGGTGTTGCCCCACCAGTCAATCATGTAATGCCCTATCGCTAGAGCCAAGTCGCGCCTATTGTCAGTCACTAGGTCTCTCCGTGAGCCTGCACCTGCCACATAGTCTCCATGATGATTGCGCAGGACGTATGGGTCATTCACGAAGTTGCGCACTGCACAACCAAATGGTCGAGTCATACGCCTTCCATGGCTGTACCGCACCTGCTGCCCCTTCAAGTCAGAGCCCACTAGCGCAGATGCGTTTGTGAGTCTCTCTAGAACGCCGGAGTATCCTGCCATTGTAGTCTCATAATTGATAGCCACTCCGTTCTCAAGGGTACTAGCGCTGTAGACTTCACCAGTGACCGTGTCGTTCTGCACGTACGGGCCTGTGATGTAGCCAGAGTGCTGCCCTGTGGAATCTAATAGTGCTTGGGTTGCCCATAGCGCAGCACGTGGTTTGTTGTAGGGGGCTCTGACTGAAAAGCGATAACCGAAAGAAGCGTTCCTCTTGATGTTGACATTGGAACCAGATGTGCTGCACACGTCAGTGGGGTGGTCATTCAGGCCTACCGTGGAATTGTTCGAGAGGTATATTTTGTGATAGTCCCAGTTCCTACCCCAACCCGCACCTGCTGTGCCCCACGCATCCATTCTGCTGGCTTGTGCTCCGAATCTGGAGCCTCCCGGCCAGAATGCACCGTAGTGGAACTTCTGATTGTTCGTCAAGTCACTAGCGGTATGCGCCTGTGGTACGTAAGTCGCACCCATGCTCTCCGGTTTGAGGATTTTACCACCACTGTCATACACAGGGCCGAAACCTCGGAATGCGAAAGGACCATCGCTGATGACGTAAGAGAAGTCGTGATAATGAACCGTTTCGTAATGCTCAGGCAGATGATTGTAGGGTTTCTTGTCCACAGCAGCATCAGTCATGTTAGTGCGGCTGTCTGAGTAATAGGTCATCGGCCTGCCTAGATTGTAATGCCACATGGAGAGATAGGCATCTGGAAGATGACCCGTTTGAGTGTCCCTAGTGCCGTCCTTGATGTCTTCGATGTGGTAGGCTGCCACGCTTGCAGTCTTGTCTGTGTAGATTTTACCCGGTACTAGAGTGCCATAATCCCCAGTGAGAGTTATCTTACTGCCCACTTTGATGGCATTCCAGAAGCCTGCCGCAGCCGTGACCCCGTAGAATGTGTTAGTTGTCTCATTAGAAGCACCGCTGGCTTTGCCACGGTAGTCGTAACTGGCTGTNTAAGTAGTACCGTCATCAGCGGTGACTTGCAGTTTCTTGTCAAAGGACTTCAGACCTACCTCGGGGAAGAGAGCGTTGTTGTCCACTAGTAGTTCTGCGGCTGATTGGTCTTTGAAGCGGACAGTGCAGGTGGGATTCAATGAAGAGTAGGAGTGGAGAGTGGAATCCAAGAAGTGAGTCGGGTAACCATGCATCACCATCTGTGCCCCTACTGCTCCATACCCTGTGCGACAATAGTGGAAGTAATCCTCAGGGTAGTAGTGAGACAGTTTCCTCCACTTGTTCGTCGTAGCGTAGGCTCCTTCAGTCGATGTGGCAGTCAGAGAGCCACTGCCGTCAACTGTCTTCAATGCAGGAGCCCACCAAGGGATAGTGAGTGTGTAGCCCGGAGTGGCTAATCGGAACATATTGGGGTGATAGGGCAGGCTCTTCCGGGTCCATGCAGGTGAGGTGGATTCGTTTATACCGAGGGGGTTATACAACGACAGAGGGGGTGTGTTGGCAAATTGCTCGTTAGGTGATGGGTCTATGTCTAGCATCACCTCATTGAGATATACCTCACAGCCGCGAACATCGACAGGCAGTTGCTCTGACAGGACGAACTCGTAGTTATCAGTAGTCGCATTCCACTGCAGCCCAATGACAGTGACGACTTGCTGGCTCGTCAAGGACGGGTACTTGTCCCCAGAGAATGTCTTGTTGACAGCGTTGTAAGTCCCGCTGGAATCGAAGTCATAATTGCTGTTGAAACCCATCAACTGCTGAGCGAAGAGGTTGGGCTGAATTATTATTTGATACGCACCACTCTCTAGGGGGTCAGGGAAGTTCCAAGACGTGCTGTAATTGGTGCCAGATTCTAACCTCAGGATGTGGTCGCCATCGTTGTTCTCACTGTCATAAGCCAGTATCCCGTAGCCATCGTACTTGACCTTGGTCTCGAACATCAGAGTGAACCCACCACCATGGACATCAGATGGGGGGTGGGGAGTAGACATGGAGGAGAACCACATGAGAGCATCGTGCCCGACACCATCCAAGCCTGCTAAGTCAACCGCGTTGTTATCAGCAGCGGGAGTGGCGCTTGCGACTATGGACGTGGCACCAACGCTCTTTTCGACGCTAGACGTCGCAGATTGATATGCTCTGTTCAAATCATACACTCTCTGATAGAGGGGGTGGGACAAGTGACCGGGCATGACAGCCATAGTAGGAGTGATATAGTGATGGCCCATCCTCGGCATGGGCATTGGGGTCAACCTGTTACTTCGTATAGCAGATGCTGGGCTCGCACTGGTTCCAACGCCCATCCAATCTATGGGCTTCTTGTCGGGACTTTCACCACTGACCTCAGCATGGTCTCTTAGACGCCTTGCAGCAAAGTGCCGAGTGCTACCAGATGGTACGTAGAACGATGGCTTCAGCACATCACCGTTGCTGGCAGAGAAACCGGGAGTGTACTTGCAGCCTCGGAATTCTAATCCGACTATGCTGGTGAAGGAAACCAGATGGCCATTGACCGTGAAGAATGACCTGCCGTCAGGCAGTGTCTCTGCTCTCCATATCTCAGACTTGGGGATGTTATCGACTGTGACTGTCGTGCCACTGACGGAGACTAGAGTGAGAGGGTCATGGGTGAGCGTGTTATTGATGATGCCAAGAGGTTCTCTGTCTGTATATCCCCAACCCATCTTGGTCAGGTGGAAGTACAGGGCCCTATCATGAGGCTCGTAGGACGTCTGCAGGAAGGACTCGGATGCTAGAGAGCCACTCTTGCTCTCCAAGGCGGTGTCACCCTCATCAGTATCCAACCTCTCCCAACCCTCATTCTCAAAGAACGGCTCCTTCTTAGGCTCTGCATTGACTGAATTGAAATTTTCTCTGACCACGTTCTCAGGGAGGTCAGGGCGATGCACGCCCCCTGTGCCTATGCTCTCGTGCTGGTAGGATTGTATCTTATCGAAGCCGCTTCTCACTACTATGTTCCCCGGTATGGTGTCAGGGTTAGGCAGGTTGATGGATAACGATGGGAGATTGCCACTACCAGCGAGTGCGGGGCCCTCTACCTCCCTGTCTAGGACCTTAGAGAAGTCTCTGATTACAGTGCCGAAGGGTGAGCCACCTTCTATGGTGTGCGTCTGCCCTGCATCGTCAATCACGCTGATTTCAAGGAACTGCTCCTCTTCGTTGGGTATGGCCAGAGCACTGCTCACATCTAGAGGGTACTTGTCAGCCAAGTGAGGCTGAGCAATCTCCTGCGCTTGTATGGTTGGGAACATAGCAGAGTTGGTGGTCTCGAACGAGAAACGTGTGTTACCGTATATGTTCTCCCCGAACTTTACATAGGAAGAGCCTACCTTGCGCCAGACCCATGGCACAGCGCCGAGCCCCCTCGCGTTAGGACCCGGCATGCAAAGATTGCCTCCATCCATTCGCTTCCATACGGCATGGTTGATGAAGAAGTTCCGCGCTGCGCTGTTGCCTGACCAGAAGGAGTAGGGAGTCTGCAAGGAACTGGCTTGGGTGTCTAGTGTATCACTGTCAATCTGGCTATGACGGATGAACTCCTGCCCGCTTTCAGAGGGGTATCGTGCTACACCGGGATTCTCTATCTTGTCGTAGAACAAGTCTCCAGTGGGGAACAGGCAACTCTCCATGGGATACATGCCTGCAGTGGTAGCCGCATGCGCCGACCATTCCCCATCACCGCTACCCGGTGGAGTGAATTCTGCTGTACCTGTGGCATTATAAGCGAACTGCGCATCGATGTGTGGGCCACCATTAGCGTAGGCAACGTATCTGTCATTGTTATGCCGCTTGTCATGCGACGCTATCACAGTGCCACCAGTGCCAGTGCCAGAAGGCGCCCACTTCTTGTCCAGCATGTCACCACAGAGGATGAGCCCGTCCCTGTCTGCCTTGGCGATGATGGGCAGTTCCCCTTCATAGGACACCACTACGTAGTGGCGTGGGTGCAAACCTGACATCAGTCCGTTGCTGTCTTGCGTGAAGGAAGCAGTGGTGCCGCTACCGGATGTGTAAGTGGCACCGTTCATAGCGTGGCAACCCATGCTCGCCCCGTAGGGATTGAACCCGAGTGACGGGTGCCATGCTCCGAGACCCGCTGAGACCCCGAAACTAGCACCGCCAGTCTTGGTTACCTTCAAACTGTTCAAGTATGAGTACCTCTCCCCATGCCATCCCACTGCTCCGACCGGACGAGTGCGGTCAATTGCATCTACATAGCCAGAGAAGTGAACCTGAGTGGAAGCGAGATGCTCATAGACGCTGTTCTTAGCGCCATAGTTCCCTGAAGAGGGGGCGTCATGGATAGCCTCGGGTGCTCCATTGCTCCACCTGAGATTCCCCGTCTTCGACCACACATACACGGTATCCCCATCCAGCGTTGCACTAGACGCTGACGCACTATCAGGCTGCTCGACAGGCGATAAATTACGAGCATTCGTCTCGAGTGTGAATTGACCTGCATTGGTGTAACTCTGGTACTTGGCGTAGTGAATGTTAGTACCGTCCCCTATCCTCAGCCATCCCTTGTCTGGGAGGCTGTTGGGTAGAGTAGTAGTCACTGAGATTTGGGTGTCACCTGCATCAGTCGAGCCTTGAAGCACACCCACATTGACCCATGAGTACCTGTCTTGACGTATGGCGTCTTGGAAGGATGGCAGGAACGTGCCACCTAATGACTTGAGGTTGCCTTCACCGGGGAAAGAGTTGATTGCTGCAGAGATGACGGCTCCCAGTTCCTCGGAGTTCTGCACTCGGGTAGCGTCTATCACGAAGACATCCCTTGCTGTATCAGTCTCCGTCAAGTCTGGGTCGTACGAGGATAATGCCAGACTCCCGACTCGGAACATGCTAGCGTTGAGACCCAGTGTCACGCTGTTGGAACCAACGGTGACGGAGCGGGAGTTTGGTAGGAGAGTGCCGTAGATAGGGTGAGGTGGGTTCTTCCTCACCGCATTGTCGAACCAGTTCCCTCCTGCTGTGTACCCACTGTCCATGCCCCAGTTGTAGTGGTAAGCAGCGTTAGTGCCGTCTTGGTTCATTGGATGGGCTATCTTCAATGAGGCTGTGTTGGATTTCCAGTGAGTGCTGAGGGTGTAGGCGCTAGTGTAGGTGAAGTCGTCATTGAGCCACTTGCTCGGAGAGCCCGTAGCAGGCTCCCAGTTCCTCAGTATGCTGTACGGGTAGGGGGCAGACTTCTGGTACGCCATGGTCGGTGGCAGGTAAGGGAGGTAGTTACCTGCTCTGTTGGTGTAGACATTACTACCATTCTTGTACCCCTTCGTCAACTCATTAGGATGGTGTTTGCCATTCTCAGTCCCGGACTTTACCACGCTGTCGTTCCCATGAACGTGGGTGAACTTCTCCGAGACTGTATTTACAGCAGCAGGCTCCCTCTCCCCTAGAGTGGCAGTGGCGTAGCCGTAGAAGTGCTTGGGTACTGACTGACCGGGGCCGAAGATTACGTATGACACCTCATCAGATGAACCGCTAGTAGCAGAGGAGAATCTAGCATGGGGATGCGCGAATCTCAGAACGACTGGTGTTGGGTGTGTCACCACTGTCTTCGTGAGGCTGGACCCATAGATGTCCGTGGCATCAGCGTACCCCATAGTCTGAGCAGAGGTGCCTATCTTCAAATCCGGTGCTAGCAGAGCCTCGGCATTGGAGAAGGGAGGGTAAGTCTCCCCTCTATGCTGGTTGAGATAAGGAGTGCCGGGGAACATGGCTAGTATCGCCGTGGTGTCTAACAAAGCGAAGGAACCCATGTTCTCACCTACGTTCTGCAGGCCAGAGCACCCTGTGGGACCACTTGTGTAGGGGTGGGAGTAGAACTCAGTGTAGTCATTCTGCGTCCCGTCATTGACATCCATGACCACACCGCTGAAACCGCCACCGAAGTAGAGAGGCACGCTGTGGTCACTGCTGTCGTGCGCTCCTCTGAAGTACGTCAGAGGCTCTCCATGAGTGTTACCGGCCAGCCTGTTACCAGCGAACAAACGCCCTCTCTCACCTGACCAGAGAGAAATGAACGTATCAGCGTTATTAGCGACTGAATAGTCTGTGCTAGCAGTTACAGAAGTGAGGTGATGCTCCCCCGAATAATGCACGTGATTCCATTCACCATCAGGCGTGAACACTTTGTGAGTCTCATCGAAAGCGACTAGACCTGTGGTATCATATTGTGAGTTATGTGGAGTCAATAGCCACTGACTCGCATTGTCATTGAGTATGAGAGAATTTTGCGGGCTGGTTTTACCTTTCACCGAAAGTATGGGGTTGTTGACCGCAGGTGTGATGTGGTCACCGGGATAAGCCTGATACTTCTCTCCTCGTAAGTGCTTCTGCCATGTCGAGGTATCTACGGCATTGCCTGCGCTGTTGACGAGAAGTGGTGTGGCAGTGTTAGCGTTAGCGCCTCGATACTTGGTCGTGATGTTCAAGACAGTGCGAGGTATGTAACCGTAGTCTGCCATAACTCCATTGGCGATGTGAGTGGCACCCAGTCCCCCTTTGGCCTCAGGAAGTTCAGCATTGCCCGCATACAACCCCCAGTCTTGCGCTCGTTCTACGGTGAATAGCGACGAGAGAGGAATGACGTCGCTCTTCTCATTGAGGGTGTGTACCTGCACGGCTGTCATTGCAGCATCGCCCATCCACTCCTTGTAGGTGCGCCCATCAGGTGCGTACATCTCACTGCAATCGAATGCCTTCCCATCATTAGGGTCTATGGTCATAGCATACTCGACTGCTGCTGCTAGGAGTTCGTCAGTGACCAGTGTAGTCCAGTTCAACATCGGGCTGATGACAGCCTCTCGGGTTTGGTCTGTAGCCATATTGGGAGAGCCTTCAACTCCAAAGAACTTGTGAGTCCCTCCAAAGTGAGTATGCGTTCTGCTGGTGTACCTAAACACATTGGTGGTTCTAGGGTTAGCCCTGTCTGTCCAAATCAGAAGGCCTGCGTCAGGGAAACCCAAGAAGCCCAGATAGTCTAAATCGCTACCATTAGGGCCAGAACCAGCAAAAGATATAGTTAGTGTCTTAGAACTAAAACTGGCAGTTGAGACAGGATACCCACTGGCTGGTGCTCTGATGCCACTCCACGTGTTCCCCTTCCATGTAGGGTCAGCGGTGATAGTGGTTTGTGCTAAACTCGTAGGATACTTAGTCCCTGCCATGTGCTTGCCTATGGTGAAACCACCTCTACTGACGTCACGGTCATCTAGTGAAATGATAATCTCGTTCTCCAAACCGGGCGGTAAAGTGGTGTTGGCATTGGCGAAGGACTGCCCTTTCTGCCTGTATATGATACGTATGGTGTGGTCCGTTCCTCTGTGGTCAGTGAAGCGGAAACCATACAGGTCACTGTTCCCGACCTTGGACTCCGCTTGCTCGTCAGCAGTCACGTATGAAGAGTAGGCGCTGCTATTCGAGCCATACACCTCATTGAAACGACCACCCTTATCCTTAGGCCCATACCCCATGGGGCCAGCATCAGGGGCCCAACCGGGCACTCCACTGGCTACCAAGCCACCGAAGTTGATGCGGGAGCGGGCCCTAGTACCCACTCTCAAGCCATCTACTATACGCGTAGCATGACCCTTTGACTCGAATGACTCAGAATAGACCGTATTGGCAGAACGCCCAGTCGCCATCTCAGTATTGACTTTGGAATCAGTCCGGTCAGACTCTGCTAGGTTGTTGACGAATTCCTCATCCTCGTCATCGGATGGTAGCATTTGTACGAGAGTGGTAATGGGTGCAAATGGCCTGCCGTTCTTGGTAATCGGCATAGGAGCAGGGTGCATGTTTTCGTCCTCTCCTTCGCTAGGCATGCACCAGAAACTACGGAAACGACCACCATGACCCACTAGGAACTGAGGGCGGTAGGGTGATTGTCCCTTGCTGTTGTCCAGCCATGTGCAGAAGTTCCTCCCAGATGCACCCGGTACCGTGCTATGAATGACTACAGTGTAACCGGACTGCCCATCAGCGTCAGTGACAGAACGCCCGAGATGCGCTCTCAGGTACCCCATGTGTGTACCTTGGTCGCCAGCGAAGGCTGTATCATCCCAGAAAGGAGCAGGGTCATGGGCTGAGCCTGACTGAGTCCGAGCCTGCAAAGCAGCCGATTGGTTCACCCTACGTACAATCTCCCTTGCAGCAGACTCCACATCAGTGACGGACTCTGATTGACCGACTGACCCCAAGTCTATCGTCAACCTGCGTACGAAATCCATTTGGGTCCAATGGGGGAGATTATCAAGCCGACTCTCACGATGGCTGCTCAAATCTAACTCTGTGGAACGTGTGCCTTTGAGACACAAGAAGGCTGGTATGGCCCTAGTCCCATCTGGAGTATCGAAGAAGGTAGAGTGCTTGGTGCCTACAGTCAAATCAGCAGACAACGCTTCCATAGCATGTCTGTTACTAAAATCACCGCTAGTGACAGTCGTATTCTCAGTGCGCCCAGTGCTACCGAGCAGACTACCACCGTAATCTATGTAGGATTTAGGAAGAGCGAGAGTGTTATGCTGCTGCCCTGAAGTGGTGACGTCCAAGTACGGACTGCTTTGATGCACGAATGCATTCTCGATGAATGTGGATTTGTCAGTACTGCCACTGAGGCTCCTGAACCTATTCTGGCTTCTGAAGCCGTTGGCAACGTCTAGGCTTTCATTACCTATGCCGACTTTAGGAGTGGTCTGCCCTGTCTGGACTTGCATGTGGAGGTCATGGAACGCGATGAACTCCCTGTCGTGAGCGACATCATAGAGAAGCACACGAGCGTGACCACTCTCAGCCAGATAGGGGTCTAAGTATGCCACTACTGGTATGTTCTCATCACTGTACCCGAGTTCCAACCAGTTGAGTTCTATGGTCTTGTTCACATGCTGGACGAAATTCCTCGCAGTCTCAAGGCAGGTGTCTCCTATCAGGAAGTTCTCTAGAGGTATGCTAGCACGAGCCTCGGTTCCTAACTCACCCCTGCCGCCATTGAATCCGTTCCAAACCAAGAACTCGTTGCACACTCCACGAGACTTACAGAACATTCCTTCTATCGCATGTGGGTTGGTGTAATGCATGTTCATCCAGACTGTATCGCCATGCCGAAGACCTCCGGGAGCGAAGGGGTAGTTCCACGTTCGGTTCAGAGTGTTGTAGAAAGACAGGCTGCTTCCCGCATGCCCGTCATAACTGGCGAAATCGAATGCTCCGTTGTTTTGCGTGATGGCTTTGAGAGTGAACACATCACCATTAGTTGCAGTACCCGCGCTGATGTTGATAGTAGAAGCGTTGGCATGAGGTGTGAAGGATATCTCATCATCGTCCTGATTGATTGCTGTGTAAGTAGTATTGGCCCATGCACCCGTGTCCATCCTAGGTAGTGATGCGCCGTCAGTGTACACGGTGGCACTAGCCGTGCTGGCATCTGCTATGGTGAACGTAGCAGCACCGCTCTCTATCCTAGCAGCGTGAGGGTTCGCAGTGGGTCCTTCCTTGAACTCCACTGCACTGACGTACTGCCTTAGCCCGTAGTCTATGTTCCCCCCTTGGGTCTGTGTATTAGCCCTGTCGTGGTAGTACGGCCTGCGGAACTCAGTGGCTGCGGTCTTTAACTCTGAGTCATCTCTGATGTTGATGCCTGTAGTAGTCATGTAGGAACCGATTGTGAGAGGCTGCCCCACTAGTGTATCTCGGAAGAAGTTAGGGCTGTAAGCATCCACAGTGAGCGCGTTTGTGGTTAGATTGATAGTGCCAATCTGGGCCCACTCACCATTGGGAAGATAGAGACGACGATAGAGATGTATAGTATCAGTAATATCTCGTAGGCCACCATATGTCTTGTAGAACTTATTGGCAGAGGTGTCCACTAGGAATTGTGCATCAACGTCAGATACGAAGATGGTGGTATCTGTAGTGCAACCTGTACTCGTGACCGAGGCTACCATTTTGTCTTGGGTCCAAGCCTCATGGTAGGGACCGACTGCTTCTCGGTCCATGGCAGGACGCCCTGCAGGTCTTCTGCCTACTGGATTGGGAGCCCATGTGTGTGCTGTGAGAGTAGGGTCTAGGTGGATTTTCATGCTGTTGTTCGGACCGGGGAAGATGCCCTTCTCTGTGTCATCGAAGAATTGGTTAGTGAAGACTGGTATCTCCACTAAGGCACGAGTGCTAGCGTACTGGGTGCCCAACTGATAGTCGTGGGAGACGCTACCTATGCTTTGGAACAGCCTGTCGTTGATGCTCGTACCGTCAGGTATCACTGCTGACTCATCGAACAGCGGGTCGAGGAGGATGGAGTCTCCTACTTTGATGTCATTGTAAGTCACCCAATTGCCGAAGGTATCAGTCTCAGTGCCGTCCTTGTTCACGAATGAGGCGTTCCCACGACGGTCTCCTGTATAAGCAACGAACTTAGTCTGCTCAGTGGACTTGTATTCCATCTGCGCACCGTTCTCGAAGTAGATTCTACCCCGAGGTGGAAACATGAAGGTAGACCAACTAGCGACCTCAGGAGACTCGTTGTTCAGGGGTACTACGACAATCTTGCTGTTGCTGGTATCCACCTCCTGCACTTCCACACCACCGTCTCTACCTGAAGCCCAGCCTAGCCTAGTGAGAGGGCTCTTGTCCCATGTCGGCACGGTCTCCACTGCACCTTGGCCCGGCCCACCTAGAGTAACCGAAACCACAGGGGCGTCGGGGCGTATCTCCTTGACGATAGTGGAGTCATCGGAGCCCTTGCCATAGAAATCAGATTCCAGACCAGCCACATCATCCATCAGCCCACGGGCATGGAGCGTCAAGTAAGTGCCCATCTGCCCTCTCTCGGCTTTGAACGAGGATATGCGGCTCTTGCTTTGCAGATATTCCAAGGTGAATGTGGATGAGTCATTCTGGTCTTGAGTGTCATCGTACAATTTACTGAGTTGCATTATCCGAGAACGGAGTGTGGGTTGTATGATGAGAACGTGGTCTATACCCGACGTGTAGTTGTCTATGATGTCATATACCTCATTCAAATGACTGGATTGAGTGTTGTTGCCTTTGTTTCCCTCCTTGGGTGTCACCTTGTAGAAATCACTACCGAAGGCGTTCTCACTCGACTTCTTTGAAGCAGAGGTGCGCATGATGATGCGATGATACTGTGATGGATGAGTTACATCCTTCGCATGAGTAGAGGCCACTGGCTGTGGGGGTGCTGCTGGCAAGTCAGTAGCAGCCGAGGGAGAGTAGGCTGTAATGCCAAGGCCGTTAGTCGGTAGACGACTGTAGTCTAACTCAATCTCGTTGTGCTGCCCTCCAGTGTTATCACCCACCAATCGATGAGGCAGCATGAAGGCTGGTATCGCACCTACTTGCTTCCCTGATAGATAAAGAGCCCCACCCGGTGAGTGAATGGTCTTCCCTGAGGAGATTGCTGCGGCCATTTTAGCAGCGACTGTGGTGCCACCCGTACCGAAGATAGAGCCACCCGCTGGTACGGTCTTCTCCACTAATAGGCACGGTCCATTCATATTCATGGATTCACCAGTCAGGTCAATGGCATTGTAGTGAATCTCCATGTACGGGAAGTCATTGTTCCCTGTCTCCATCACAGCCACTCGGGACTCTGTCTCAGGAGTGAGATGCATAGTGTAAGCATCGTCGTCCTTGGTGATGTTGTCGACACCATGCCCTTTGAGGAGGAATGGCGTCACATCGAAACCTGCACCTCCTATAGCGATAATCTCATCCTGCTTGTTGTCCTTGCCAGCCATGCCATTCCGCACTAGAGCGACGGCTTTGCTGGAAGTGACTGCACGTAGAGCATTCATCGATAGTGACTGGCGATACACGGAGACCTCCGAGTTTATCGGTATCTGGTCTATCAAACCCTCATGCGAGCCATCGAAACTAGCAACGAAGGAATCTGACAGTCCATCTACCGATTGAGTGAGTTGCTCCTTCTCACTAGGAGGGAGGAATCGAAGATAGGGATGACCTGTGACATGTGTATAGAGATGGCGACCAGAATGCCCTACCTGATACTTCGTGTCAATACCCCAATTTCCACTGGAAATGGTATAGGGGTTCCCTGTGTCATTGATGCTCAATCTCCTACTGAAGAGGAAGCCATGGTTGGCGTTGATGCTCTCGTCAATGACCGTCATGCCATTGCGGTCTATCGATTGTGCGCCTAGTCCGGGAGGTTGTAGAGGCTTGCCTGAACCTTCGTCGAGCAAGAGGTCTGACTTGATGAGGACCATAGTGCTGTCATGTGCTAGGTTGTTAGTGCTATCAAAAGCAGTTCTGCCATGTAACACACCACGACTACCAGTGTCTGTACTGACGTCAAAATCAAGGTGGATGCTCTCCACTGCTATTGTACCATCACTGTTGATGGTCTTCAGGCGCACTCGTTCCGGCGCTTTGCTGTTCGGCTTTCCTGTCTTGATGTCAGTGGAAGTAGGGTTGATGAGGAGATTTGCGATAGTGTGTGCTATCTTGACGTTCTGACTCCCGCCGCTATGAGTGGTCACTGCCACTTGGTAATCACCCAAGGACGGAACATTGTACGTAGTAGGCATGGTAGATGACTTGCCACTCACTAACTCGTAGAGTGACTGGGTCTGAGTGCTATCCAGAGTGAGTGTGGTATCCCCAGCAGTCACAGTGGATTTGATATGGAACAGTTCACTCTCCACTTCGATTGGTTCCTCGAAACGCCAGAGCCCGATAGTGTCCGCACCCTTGACGAAAGGCAGAGGGAGAACCTTGGACACGCTGGTGTTGGACGACCAATGCACGGCTTCGATAACGCCACGGTACTGACCTCCTTCACCTCCAATGAAGAAGTCAGCATCACTGTTACTGCAATGTGAATTTGGAGGTGTTTTGAGTGTGGAGATGACTTCACCGTTCACCATGAGCAGTATTCTATCTCCACTGAACACTCCAGCGAGGTGTATCAACTCTCTACTGTGCTGGTCTATATCGGTGTTGTTCGCTAAGACAGAGTGGTTCGGAGTGGGATAAGTAATGCCTGTGTAACCAGAACTCACGTTGGAGTTTGCTGATTCTGCGGTGAGAGTGGTAGGCTTACCGTCGTCGCTTTGCAACACGACTGAGAAAGAAGCAGGGGCTGGTGCTCCTACAGACCCTATGCTCAGTTCAAACAACCCTTCCTTGGAAGCCACTACGCCACCACAGTCTGGTAGCACCCACGCCTCTACGGTGAAACCGCTCAGAGACCCCACTGCCGCCTGCCTTCTGAATTCGTTGTCAGGACCTACTAGGTTACCAGATGAGCGTGAGTCAGATGAGACTTTGACACTGGAGGAGGACTCTCTCGATGTGGGGCATACGATGGAATCACTGACTCCGTTGAAGAAAAGCCCATGGCTATTCTTGGCCATTACAGTCATGGTTATATCCCCATTATCATGTCTATTGGCTGGAATGTGATATCAGCGGAGTACGTGGTGTCTCCTGCAATGTATGAGATGTTGCACTCAGTGATGCATCCATGTATGCCCGTGTACTTGTTAGTGGGGTCAAAGACAGCACTTGCTGGCTCATCGTTCGCAGAGGAACCTTGCTGTTCGGTCTTAGCATGTCCTGTGACGAATAGGAAATTGCGCGGCTCGTACCCTTGTATGGGGTCTCCGACTGTGCCTAAGTTCGCTTGTGTGAGAGACTGGTATGGCATCTGCAAACCCAGAACGTAGTCCTTGTGAGACAACCCTTCGACGAAGTCTATTCGGTCTACCAAGGACTTCTCATCACCCAAATCTACACCGAGCAGACTACCACCCAGTACATTTCCAGAGAGCCCTGTGAAATTGCTATTCACAACATTGGCTAGGAGGTCCTGAGCCTTGTCTCCTGCTGAGCGACAGGTGTTCTCGCTACCGCCTGTAAAGATTTGCAGTAGGGGTGCCTCTAGTGTCGTGTCACCGAGCGCATTGGAACCTGCTAGGTTCTCTTGGGTGGGGGCTATGAACACGGGAGTGCTAGTGTTGCCAGACAGGCCTGCAGTCAGTTGTGTGAAATTCAGTCTGGTCTGCTTCTCATTGGTGAGTGAGATGACAGGGCCCTTGAGGCCATCGACTGCTGTCACGGAGAACCTAGTGACAAAGCGATTGGCGTTGCCTGTGTTGTGCTCCAGAGCCCCTTTCAAACGGCTGGCAATCTCAGACCCTTTCGGCCCTGCGCCTGCATCTGCTAGTGCTTTGCAACCTACTATGAGATTCAAGGGGTCATTGGAATTGTGATTCGTCGCACTGGTATCGAAGGTAGCAGTGTAATTCGTCCCGTCTGAGGCTCTGAACTCAAACCGAGCACCGTTCAAATCTGCCCAACTCGAGAGTAACTGATTGGAACCTGTGCCAGCATACAGGTTGGCCCCGCTGGAGGTGCTACTGAAGTCGATGAACGCCGTGGCTTTCTGAGCAATCAAATCAGCCGCGCTGCAATCATCATCTCGTAAGAGGCAGACCATCTTGATGGAGGCCGCTACTAGGTTAGCGTCTGCACCGATTCTCTGACCCGTTATTGGGACTGATTTAGTGAACACGTTACGCCTGACTGTAATGTGATGCTCGACGCAATCGAGAGAGATTACCCTCCCNTCNCCTCGCTCCACCAACCTCACAGGGACGCCGCTCATGGTAATGCACCTTGTGTCAGGCCGCCACCCCTTCTCCTCTTGCTGCTAGTCAGTTCCCTGCTTATCGCTGTAGCGAGTTGCTCGTCAGAGCCTCTTGAGTTTGACCCTGTGATGTAGATATTCGTCGTGGAGTTGTCCTGCGAGGATATCTGATTGGCTGCGTTCCTTGCTAGGCCAACGCCCGCGCTAGCCATGTTTCTAAGAGTGCCCATGGGGTTCGTTCTGAATCTTCTCACCATCGCAGCCAACTCATTCAAACCCCTTGCAATGGGAGCGAAAGTCATGTTCCATATAGTCTCACCAAGACCATCGAAGAAGTCGTAAATTTCCTTGCGGAACCTATAGATTAGAGTCAATATAGTCACGATTGCTATACCGATGAGAACGGGAGCACTGGCTATGCCAGCAATCAGTGCAGCAATGGCAAGGAGAATACCGGACACCAAAGCAGTAACAACAGACAAAGCAGGGCTCAACGTACCGCTCAAGACAGCAGCGAAGCCCGCTACTGCAGCCGCGACCAGACCTAAAGTGCCACCGAAAGCATATATGATGACACCCATCCCAGACAAGATGGCCAGCATCTGGTTCATAGGGTCCAGACTCTCGTAGAATTGGAACAGAGCACTGTCAGTGCCTTGCAGGGCGAGGGAGAGGACACCGAAGATGACGGCTGCTGCTGCAAAGGCCATAGTCATTGAGTACGCTGCACTGCCAATTTTGAGCACGGACAGCCTGAGACCTTGATAGGCACGCATGAGAGGACTGAAACTCTCCTTGTGCTGATTGTACATCACCTGCTCGTCTTTCATATACTGCATGTGCTTCTTCTTCCATATCAGGAGTTTTGCGATTTGTATTCCGTATCGTGGGAGCATGCGTGTGTTTTCGTCAGTGGCTTCTCGAGTGCCTGCCAGCCCCAGCACAACCGCTTTGGTAGAGTCCATCCAATTCGCCATTGGCTGAGCGATTGACTTTATCTGCAGTTCATACTTGGCTAGTTGCCTTTCAGCGAGACCCATGTTTCTCTGAGTGCGCAGTAATGCATCATCAGTCGCTTGGTAATATCTATCCTGCTTCTCTCTAGCCGCAAGTGCGTCATCTATCAGTTTTTGAACTTCACTTGAATCGATTATTTGCGCCATGGCTACCACCCCTCACTGAACGGCATAGGGCGATTCATACTTGTACTTTCCACTTTCATTGAATCGGGGTTGCTCTGCTCAGCCTCCTCTGCTTCCATCTTCTTTTGGGCCAATGCCCATTTGAACATCATGGAGAATCCGTACGGCGTTACACCGTCCAAGTCCCTAGGGCCTAAGTGATAGTGAGACATGACTACGTATATGGGAAACTCAAGAGCCAGCCCCACATCCTCCTTCTTGCCTCCTAGAAAATCTATAATGTCATTTACATCTCGCTCTGCGTCTGTCAGACTAAAGGGTCACCCATCAACTCCGCTGGTTGAGGTAATATCTTAGTGATTCGAGATGCTATTTCTGGCTTCAATGCTAACAATTGAGTCTTCGATAACTCAGGTTCAGTGCGGTCGATGCAATTCATCATCACGAAGCGCCAGTAACCACCAAGGTCGACCTCGATGTTCCCGGTCCCATCTACATTCATGAGGTCTTTGACTGCACTTTGCATTTCAATGAAAGACAGTTCCTTCACCCAAACTCGCAGAACACGCTCTTCGTCGCCTAAGGGGACGAGAACATCGTGTGGAGTTGAACCCTGCTCCACTAACAGACCGTTTATGCTTTCCAATTTATTCTTCTTCTGTTCCTCCATACTTACTCACTTCCTCTTCGCTGGAGGCTGCCTCTTCAGAGGGGGCCTCTTCCGGTTCTGCTAGAGTCTCTGATTCCTCAGAGAGGCCAGCATCATCCTCTTCTAGACGGGCGATGAGTTCCGCCTTTAATCCGTTGGTCGCTAGTCCTCGCTCTTCGAGCAAGTCACGCAACACTGCTACGGTCATCGAATTGTAATCTACAGTCTCCTCTTCCTCAGGGAATGGGTTCCCATCAGTGGCTGCTTCTTCTGGATTGAACACAGTCACCTCTTCCTCCACTACAGGCTCCTCCACTACAGGCTCCTCCACTACAGGCTCCTCCACTACAGGCTCCTCCACTACAGGCTCCTCCTCTATGACAGGAGAGTCATAGGCGATTTGGTTTGGTCTTCTGAAGCCACCGGGATGTAGGTTCTTTTCCATGTCATTACCTCAGGAGTGGAATAGTGTGTCATAGCCTACGACCTTGACGTGCTTGGGAAGAATCTTCAGAGGCATCTTGATTTGCTTGAAATCTTCTGGTATTTGGAGAGGTGCTTCCTCTATGATGTAATCGTCTATGATGATGAATATCTCCTCTCTATCTGAACCTGCTCCGTTCTTCTGCAAGTGCAGAGTAATGGGCTCATCGTACTCGTGCGTGCGGTTGGTTCTGAATTCGTGCCACAGCAAGGGGTCTGATGGGATTATCTCCATGTCCAATTTGTACTCCACTTTACCCTCTATATTGAGGGAGGGGTTCCTGCTACCTGCATATGGTATCTGCTCCAGAGACTGCCCAGCAGCATTGCGTGACTCAGCAAGAGGGTTGGCTCCGACCGTGAGTATGGGAGTAGTGTTGGTCTCAGCAGACAGTGTGAAGGCAGTCACCTGCGCTATGTTCGTGCCAAAGCCAGTGATGGTTCCGTTATAGTAGAAGTAAGGCTTCTCAGTGTTTGGGGCAATACCTGCCGCCTTACGAGCAGTAGGTGTATTAGCAACATTCTCGAACATCCTGTGAGCGGTGAACCTGTCTCCTTTGACATCAGTGCCACTAGCAAAATTATTGACGGTAACTCCACCAATAGCGTCTGTGCTGGTAGTGTTCCCACTGACACCACCAGAGCCTTGAGTGACTGTGACAGTGTCTACACCATTGCTGACTGCTGTGTAATTAGCGTCAGTAGTACCATTGATAGCAGCCGCTATGGCTGCTGCTGCAGCGACCTTACCATCAGTTCCGCCTCCAATCCCAGAGTATCCAACGGTGGCACTTCCACTACTACCTCCGCCTGAAGCACTAGCCACACCACCGTTGACGGTATAAACGGTGCTTAAACCGAAACTGTCTATCAAAGTAAAAGTCTCACCGTGCTGAACCCCACCAGAATCAGTAACTACGATAGTAGTGGTAGCAGCGACCCCTGCACCATCCTCCAATCTCCCTGTATCTGTGTAGCACATCATAGCATCGAAATTGACTTTCATCTTTACTTGGGCGTCGACATCAGCAGTAAGTTCCCACGCTCTGACTTTGCAACCCTTGTACACACGAGTCAATTGCTTGGCATCCGAAACACCACCGGGAACATTGCTTGATTGCGAACCTGAATATCCTCCCTTTCCGTAAGAGTTGACATCGTACATTCTCATACTGGTCTCCAAGGAGAATGAAGGTTGCTTCCACCGGCTCCAGAGGGCTCTCTTCTGCCTCTTCAGTATTCTACCGAATGTGTCCGTAGCAGTATCGAAATGAGGGCTGCCGTTGCTATCTGCAGCGTCAGCCTTGAGAAGAACCACATCAGCACCTGCAGCATGGTCGAAGTTGAACGGGTCGTCGACGTATATTCTCCTGTACCCAGCGGTGTTGTCGACTGCAAGTACTCTACGAGTCTCATTTCGCTCGCTGGTTTGGAACGTGGCAGAAGTGAGGTCTTGGCTACCGTCCCACTTGACTCTGCTCCCGCCTAGTTCTGTGCTGTAGGGGTGAAGAGTCTCAGTAGCGTCTTTGACGACTATGTAATCGCCGGGTACTATGGCATCAAGGCCTGTGCTGATTGCGTCAGCAAACTCGACGTAAGTGTCACCCATGGCGATGACTTTCGCATTCGTAGTATCCACAGTGCTAGCCACAGCACCGGGTACAGCCACTGCCTCGTTACCTAGAGCATAGTAAAGCCAGCGAGGGCTATGTAGCATGGTCTCTATGACGCCTCCATCGTTCTTCATATGCTGAGGCTCCTGCACCATGACGTCTCTACCGAGACCAACCACATGGGAACGCAGTACGTTGACTGTCGTCTCTGGTAGAGTCACAGAAGCAGCCAGACCGATGAACTGGTCGGTCAGCACAGTCTCATCGCTGAGTTCAGCCGAGGAATCGTAAGCCATCCCCACATCCATGCTAGGAGTGCCTAGAGTGCCAATGAGGAGTTCATCACCAGCAGTGGCATTGGTAGCCGCAGATGTTTTCAAAGAGGGAGTCACTTCGATGTAATTGCCTTGGTTGTGAACGATGGTGTACAGGGCACCTTTGGTATGGTCATCGGCTGAGAAAGCGCCCCCTCCTTTGATTTTCATCTTGGAGCCTGCTAGCATCCCCTTCGGGTATTTCAATTGACAGTCAGCGTCGAACATGCTACAGGGCACCGCAGGGTTACTTCCGACTGTGCGCTCACCAGCACCAGTAAATGTGATTTTACTGATGTCACCCGTAGTGGTGTGAGTCCAAGTCAAGCCACCCCATGCTCCTCTCGATAGTACGATACCAGTCTCATGACCAAATGTAACTTCTGCTAAATCTCCCTTGTAGACTGTTGACGGCATGCTCGACTCACCTCACGCGACTAACTCACTCAATATGACGATTTCGACTTGGAAGGTCATTCTATGTAGGCGTTTCGTTCTATCCGAAAGGTCCGTACGGGTCTTGTACACTAGCCTGTCGTAGTTTAAACCGTCTCCCTTTCTCTTCAAGTGTAGTATTCTTCTTACCTCATCTTCCATCTTCATCAAGTGCGTTCTGCCCTCTACTGTCCGTATGTCCACTGTGACGTTGATACGGCTATTGACGTAGTCATAGAATATGTCAGGCTGCTCTTCACTGTGTGCTGTCTCGTAGAGGAAGATTGCATCGCTCCTGTTCAAATCGAAACGCTTTCCCCGACCGGGGTCCAAGGTGGTGATATCCATGATGACAGGCTTTCGCTGCTTGGTATTGGCGCGATTCCATGAGTCATCGAAGATGCTCTGCATCAAGTCCACTGATTCTTTAGGCATCCATATCACTTCCTAGGTGGCTCTCAGCAGCAGCCTGCATGGACGCCATGTTAACGACATTAGTGTAGTCCTCGTGATTGGAGGGAAGGATGTTGCCTTCCTCATCGATGAGATTGTACTCCTCATCAACATCGTACCCATAGGAATGGGCTGTAGCAATGAAGAATATTCTCCCTATAGGGTAGAAGATAGAACGCTCTCGTGCTGCTTTAGTAATACTATTCAAGGGTCATCACTTCCATGTAGCGTGGTAGAGTCTCTGCCACTTGAGCCTTGAACAACTGATACTTGGCCCCTAGGTCTATGTTCTGCGTACCTTCAGGGATGAGTATGCTGCGGTCGTCTGACAGGAGCAGGTCCATAGCGACCATCTTAGTGCAGATGTCCTCTATCGCCTTCTCGACGTATCGCTCTCCATACACGTAGGAAGCCTTGACTGAGTTCCACTGGAAGTAGGGGTATGTGTTGTTGAAGTAGATTATGCCGAGGTCGTAGTCAGCCCACCAGTCTCTGAGCCTAGCCTCGTCTCCAGTCCCCTGTCCGAAGTAGTCTATCTTGAGCCTGTATTGAGTGAGACTGGTACCGTTTGATACCGCAGCCATAAGACCGCTACTAGCGAGGTCAGTCACCCCTGTGAGCGTAGTGGCTGTCTTGCCTGTGTAGTAAGCGCACTTGACAGAGGAGCCTGTACCTGTGCAGATGATGCCGAAGGGAGACAATGCAGAGGTGTCTGCCATGGTGATGACCCCACTACCAGAACTACCACTGGCGTTAGTGGCAGTCACTACTGTATCAGTCAGGTTGGTAGCGGACATGGCTGTGAGGTTGGTTATGCCGAGGGTAGCAGTCTCACCAGCCTCACCACGATTCATGCTGGTTATCTTCAGTTTCGAGTTCCCATAATCAGCGTTTGCAGAAGCCATAAACTCATGGTGAACATTAGCAGTAATGCTGCCACTAGTCGTAGAAGCGGTTTCCAAAGTAAATGAAGGACTGAAAGCAATTGCGTCCTTCTTTCTACGAAGGTCCTTGTTAATGAGGTCCGCAAGTTGTTGAGCAGCATTGACACCATCGAAATCTGCACTCCATGTTGATGTTGTTGACCCTACCTGCAAACTCGCTACACCACCACCTCCGGGGCACAGGAATAAGTAATCATTGGTAGTCAAAGCAGAGTGGTCGAGGATTTGCAAACGAGCCTCTGCTGCTCCGACCTCTCTGTATTCCTGACCTTGCCATATTTCTAGCCTTAGAATCTGCTGGACGTTGCGGAACATCAGGGGCACCGTACCCACATAGTCAGTGTAATAACGCCGTCTATACGGCTTGTAGGTGTCAAAATTGAGGTATTCTGCTGTCTGCAACATTGGTCTCCATGAGTTGTTGCATAGGTTGTCTATCCTATCTTGCATACGGAGTATCATGGTCTCGACAGCCTTGCGTGTCACACCCCTCCTCTTACCATTGGTGAAGGACTGCAGCGGCTGAACGCTAGCATCATCTGCGACATCGTAGTCGCCTGACACACCACCGCTCCAAGACAGGACCACGTCAGTCCCGTCTCTTGCGACTCCAGTGAGCGTCACTTCCTCACCTAACTCAACATTACTCGCTAGTTCTACCTTGTCACCCTCCTCGAAACCCACGAGTCTAAAATCAGCAGGGCTTATCTTCGCACTGGTAGCACCCGTATTGGCATCAGCAGTGAGGAAGACTGGGTCTGGGAGTGGTATCTGGAGTATGTCAGCGACCTTCTGTGCTGTGGTGTAGACGACTTGGTCAGGGAAGAGGGGCCGTGGCTCGCGTTCCCCTGTGTTGAACACCACTGGCATTAGTCGCCTCTCCTCTCATCAGATGCTGCCGCTGCGTCTTGCAAACTCCTTATTCTTGCATCTAGGTCTGCTTCTTCAGATTGCTTGCGACGGTTTTTGATAGCGTTTATTTGCTCTGGTGTCAAAGTGTCAAAGCCTGTACCCTCTGTAGGCTTCTCCACACTCCCAGTGGAAGGAGTGGTGCCGATTCTTTTTCGTGCATTTGAAATAGCCGTCTGCACATTTGCCATTCGCTGGTGCATATCCGATATGTCCTTTGCAGAACCCGGAGCCCCTGTCTTAGGAGGCCCTAGATTCAACTTCGCTTGATTTTCCTCTGCTGCCTGTTTGGCTGCTGCTATTCTTCTCTTAGTGGCTCTGTTCTTTTCAGCCTGTTCTAAGAGTCTCTTTTTGTTCTCTCCACCTTCCATAGGCGCTTTGAGAAAGTCCCAAGACTTGTCTAACGGATTCATACTTTTCAATACCCCTTTTGAGCGTCAGTGCTACTTCTGTTTCCGTGTTTCACTCCTACGTTCTTTGCGGGGTCATCCTTTTCCTTCTTCGGCTCTTTCATATGGTCCGAGACGTGAACATCACAGTAGGGCTTACCGTCTTCAGGGGCATACTTAGTGGCATGCGCATAGCAGTTTTTCTCAGCGCAATGAGTAGTGCCTCTGGGTGCTTTAATAACAGACCAAGACTCACCTAACGCTCCCATTGTATCGTCTGGAGGGGTATTCAGAAATGAACCTTGTGTCATACTTTCACATCCACTTTGCCTAGGTTATACTCCATCGGTTTGCTGCATGCACCGCAGCGCTCTAGGTAGCAGAAGTGGAGCATACCACAATGCTTGCATCGTGTCCCACTACCTATGTCGAGCACGTCCCTCACGTTACGAGAACGTAGGTTCTGCTCGCTTATTTGGCCGGAGAGCCGCTCGCTTGGACTTGCGTCCGTGCGAACAGACTCCCCGGTTGCGTATTTCCATCCTTGTTTGGACAGTCGTTGGAGGTCCTCAGCATCCATGTGGCTCACCACTATGTGGTGGTAACCACTACGTATAGGTTTCCTGCCATGACATAACTCGTAATGCCTTCCACGGCTTTGCCATTGGTATAGTCATCTAAGACTTTCTGCACGCCTCCGGCTACGGAAGCGCCAAGTTCAGTCGCCTCATCAGGCGTGAACTCAAATACCTTTACGTCGGTCATGGGGTGTTACCCCCCAATCATCTCTTACCGATGGCCATGAGGCGTCCTGCTCTACCTAGATTGGTAAAGTCCACGGACGTGCCGTCAATTGCTGCGGTAAGTGCCGTTGCAGTACCGTCAGTAGCCTGAACCTGAGCCATGAGAATCTCACTCATGAAATCAGAGAGGTCAGCGGTAGTGTCACCACTAGCCACTGTACCTGTGACTACTATCATGTTACCGAACGCGCTTGGTCTTTCATCTGAAACAAATGCCATAATTATTCCTCCTCTGTGACGACCTCAGCCGCTAGTACTTCATCAACCTTTTCCAGCATCTTCGCTTTCGTGGCGCGGAGCCCGGACATTTCTACTCCTCGCTCGTACAGCCATTGTTGAATGTCTGCCTTGAGCCAATTCATGTCCGGGATTCCGTCACCATCGTCTTGCGTAAAAAGGACGCCGGGGTAGTCTTCTTCGATGCGCCAATGAGTGGCGTCGAAAGCACTGCGTCTCATATCCAACCATTCCTGTGACACCTCGACTCCTTCGTTCCTGCTGAATTCGCCGTACTTGGTGCGGACTCTCATGTCCGTTCCTGCCCAGTATAGTGTTGGCATGTTAGGTCACCTCGTAATCAGGCTACTAGTAGCCAAATCGTAGCGTTTGCCGTATCGTTGCTAGTCCCGTCATCCGTCTGCTCACAGTCTGCCGTGATGACAAGACCGCTGAAGGTCAATGCTAGGTTCGCTGTTGCGTCCTTGCTGTGTCCCATGCAAGATAGGATGACATTGGCTCCACCGCTCAGTGTGATGGTTTCTGCCTCTGCCAATGCGCCTAGTGTTAGGCACACCATTCTTGGCTGCATCCTGTTGGAGCCGTCAGTCTGGCGTGCACTGAACGGATTCAATGCGTTTCCTGCTGTACCTGCCCCACCGGGATAGTCTGTCAGCCACGTGGTGTCGTCTTGGTCCACTCCCGCCTGTAGGGGGAGGTCTAGGTCGACCGCGATGGTCGCTGATGCGCTCGTTGTGTAGGTTATTCCTCTGTGTGTTGTTGCTGCCATATCATATCACCTCTGTTATCTCTCCTCAACCTCACTTTAGGTCTCGGATTGAACCTCCTGCTCCGAAGAAAGAGTCCCATACCTCACCCATGGTTCGGTAGAGTCCTTCCTGTCCTAGTCTGTTGATGGCGAACGGGTCACCAGTCTCGATACCCGACTCGAAGTACTGAGTTGGGATAGCGGTCTGGAACCACAGGTAATCCGTATCGAAGTAGTAAATCCTCGAGATACCGGAGGTATCAGTCACTACGTCCTTGGATGGAATCAGAGGCACACCGTTGTAGGTAGCCACCATGAAACCAGCCTCGATACCGGGAACACCCTTCACGCCGTTGTAGGTTGGTGTAACCCTCTTCGACTCCATGAACCTCTGCTGGCTCTGTAGGAGTTGCTGGACACGCATTAGGGTATCGTACCCTGTTAGCATGACCTTGGGGTTACCACCACGCTTCCAAATCTGCTGGAAGAGACCGTCAAGTTGGTTCAGGCTTAGGTTCCTATTAGTGTTAGCCGCAGATGAGACATCTACCTCTGCACTGTGGAAGTCTGCAGACCCGTCACGAGCGATGGAGTACAGGTCGTGGTCCGTGGTTGCGCTCACGTGACCAGTGCCGGTTGTCATCTTGTCTGGGTCTGAGGTTAGCCTGTCTAGGGACTCTAGGTCGTTTGCTGCTGGAGTCTCGACATCCTCTAGGAGCATCCTGTTGATGTGGTCAGCGTGGTGCTTCCCCATCTCTTCCTTCAGCACTTGGCGCACGTCTCCAAGACCGTCATCCTTGTCAGAAAGGAACATGGACACTTCGCTCAGGTCGAACGAGTGACCGATGGTCTTGGGCTTTGCAGCCACGTGTAGGAAGTCAGGCTTGGTGGTGTCTGGCAGAGTAGCGTTCTCAGCCAGTCCTCCGCCCACGTTGAACGAGGGCTTGGAGGTTATGATTCTCCACCCACTTCGCTCCCAAGGCTTCTTTGGAAGTATGCTAAACGCGTTGAACTCTTGGTTCAGTTGCGACCAAACTTTCCTTCCGTAGATTGCTTGGTAAGTACCAGCGGTGGTGCTCAGAAGCGGTGCGTCTGCCTTGAGTATGTCTCCACTGCTGTAAGTGTACCCAGTCGTTGCGGTACCACCGTAGTAGTACCTCTCCATGTCTTGTATTGTTCTTACGTAATTACGTGCCATATTCAGTTACCTCCCTGTAGAGCCTTGTCGGCTAGTCGGTGGACATCGTCCCACGACATCTGAGCCATTGTCTCGGTCTCAGGAATTTGTACAGCGGGTGCTTCTTCGGACTTAGCAATCGTCTCGCCACCTTCGGCGGATACGTTTGAAATCCTGTCACCTAGTGCGAGGACAGCCTTCTGCAGGTCCTCTAGGGGGCCTCTCGCATCGAATGCGGTCTTGGCCTCAGCATCTGCCTCAGCAGAGAGTTCCTTCTGGAACCTCATGGAGAACTCGTTACCAAGGTCAGTCTTGAACTGCTGCTCTAGTGCTGCAGCCTTGTAGACTTGGTAAGCCTCCTCTATCTGAGCAGGGGAGACATCGGCTCTGTCGATGTACTCATCAGCCTTGATGACGTTCTTGTTTCCGCTGGGTGCGGACCCGAAGTTCATCTTTGGCCTCTTGCTAGACTCGCCCTCTCCGGCGCCCTCTATGCTACCCTGTCCACGGTGGGTGTACCCATGTGGACCTTCCTGAAGGTATGACTTCTCGACGCCCTCATCGACATCCAAGTCCTCTAGAGCGCTTCGTGCTGCTGCTGGGTCGTACCCGGCAGACTTCACTGTGCTCTCTAGCCAATTTAGATAGTCCGTGGTAATCACGTCATCAAGGTCATCGCCTTTCTTCATCTTTTCTTTCTTCTCTGCATATGCCATCTTGTCTTCTTTCTCAGCGTCCTCGGCCTTGTCAGCATCGTCTGCTTTGTCCATATCCTTCTCAGGCTTTTTCATTTTGTCCATGTTTTTCATGGCCTTTTCAGCATCCTCTGCTTTCTCGGTATCATCGAGACGCTTGGAGAGACGCTCCAAGACGTTCTGCAGTTCATTCATTGTTTCACTTTCGTTTGTCATTGTATCACCTTTATTCGTTGTATCCTCCTTTAGGATTCTAAACTGGGCCTCGGGATTGATGCCCTTTTCGCAAATGGTAACCTCGTGCAACTCCATACGGCTTATCTCACGGTACCCACCTCTGGTGTTATCGTGCTTGTTGACACGCTCGAAAGCCTGCCCACCGATGGAGAACGACTTGAGGTTCCCCTTGCGAATTTCTGCGGCCACTTCTCGGGCCTTCTCTATGTCATCACGTAGTTTGATGACGACGAACATACCAGTCTCATCCACCTCGGACTTCCATACCCTACCACCAGTGTCTGTGTAGGCTGGGATTACCTCTCCCACCTGTATGTTGGAATGTGCGAGTTGCACGTTCCTGAAGCCCGGTGCTTTCATGAATTTGTCGAATGCATCTCTTAGGGCATTCTTCGTAATCAGGTCTCCCTGCTTATCCACCATCTCCACTGACGCATAGCCTGCTACGACTAGGTCACTGGCTCTGGATTTGAGCAGAATGGGATTCTCAATCGGAGATTCCAGCATGAGCATGAACGTCGATAGATATTCTCATACTATTTAATTCAGGCGGAAGAATCAGATTGAGAATTGTGAGAAATCTGAACGTGCTGAGGCTCGTCTTCTTCGTTCTTGGGCGGCTTAGCGTCAGGACAGTGCTCCATCTTGTGACCCATTCCCTGCTCGCACATCTGTCCCTTCTTGGCGCCGCACCAGCAATCCCCTCCCTTCTCCTGTCTATGGCCGGGGTCGTGGTCGGGCAGGTTGTATCCCTCTGTGTTTTCTGTGGGTCCTGAAGGAGAATTTACAGGAGTGGCGTAGTCGATGCCTAGTGCTTTCGGGCCAGTCCACGTTATCTTCTCCTTGATTACTCTGTCCAGCAAGTCGTATGCCAGTTGCATGGATTTCGATATGTCCTCTTGCACTTCGTCAGGGTCTTTCGGTATGCGGTTCTTTTCAGGTATCACCTTCTTCGGTGGCTTGCTGTGATTCGCTGGTGGCTCAGGGTCAACGTCCTCCTTCTCAGCCCGCAGCAGCAAGGTAGCCACAGGCCCCCAGTAGTCCTGTTGGCTCTCTGCAATCTCTAGGGTGTAGTCATCTGGTGCGTCCGCGTCTTTCAAGATGAAGGCGTTACCTTGCGTCTCTGTGGAGTATATCACCTGACCAGTGGGGAAGGTGAGGTAGATTGAGCCCTTCTTCACATTCACGGAATGAGGGACGTTTTCTTCTTTGAAGCCTGCGAGAATCTTCAGAGTGGCTGCACTGTCCGTGGCATTGGAGTCGCTCACGCAGACGTACCGAGGCGCATTGACCTTGTAAATCGGCACTGTGTTTCTCTTTTGCATAGTAACACTCGAGAATGATACGGTGATGTACTGGCCTTCTTCGACTCTCGATTCTGTGATGGACCCGACATCCATGTAGCACTCACCCTCGTACTCTTGCTTCCGGTTGCCCATCTTTTTTCCTATGGCCTCTGGGAAAGGGCCGACTGCTATGCAATGACGGTCACCCTTAGAAGACACTACTAGCACGTCTATCTCCTTCTTGGGAGTAAGTAGAACCCAGCGAGGATGACGTGCTTCTCCTCTCATGTAAGTGGATTCTGCGTCTCTGAGTAGCACTCTTTGCACACCCTTCTCCTTGAGGAGATTCTTTACGCATTGTTGCAAACCTTCTGTATCACTGCGCTTTGTGTTGATAGGAGCAGGTATCAGCACCTCCTCAGTAGCCTCGAACTTAGCACGCAGGAGCCGTATCCTGTTCTTGGCCTCCTCGTTGTGTATCTTCTCGTCACCACTCTCTATGATGTCGATGATATGCAACGTGTCCATGTCCCACACGGTATCGAGCAGGCAGTCCTTGTCGTATGCATCCTTGAGTCCCTTCTTGACGATGTTCGGCAGGGAAACTGCTTTGCCTTGGGAATCCCAAGCACGTATTGTCTTCTTCTTGTGTACCATCAGCCGCTGCCCTTTGGGCCACGACGTGGTTATCCAGTCACCGGAGAAGCCCTGTAGAGAATTCAAGTCATCCAAGTCGAATATCCTGTGCATGTGCTTTATCGGTATTGGCTTCCCATCGTCGTCCTTAAGCAAGTAGTCCTCGTTAGTGAGTATGTCTAGGCTTCTCTTCAAGTCATACCCACTGTCCTCCATTCCTTCCTGTGGACTCAACCCAGCCATTGCTGTTGATGCTGCGGTTCTCTGGCCAGCACTGCCACGCCAGTTTGGTGACACCATGCTAGAGGCTCCGCCATAGGATTCGGGGTATAGCGCCTCTTTACTGTAATCGAGGCTAGAGTCACCGAAGGCGTGCTTGACTCCATTCGGTGGTAGGTGGAGGAGAGGCACTTCCTTGTCGCTGCTGACGAGTTTAGGCAACTTGCCTGAGGAGAAGTCAGGCTCTAGTCCGGGACGGCTCAGTGTGCCTCCTGCACTCAAATGCCCTGTGGATGTGAATACGGACTTGGGTGAGAACTCATCACCTACTTCCAAGGACCCTATTCTGTCCCTGCCTTTGATGCTTCTGGACGATTCCGCGTCTTTGTCAGGTGAGTATTCGTACAAGTCGTAGGCCAACCTGCCGAGATTGTTGTATCTCTGCCAATTATACTTGGCGCCTTTCCCCGCCTTGTCAGGCACTCTGAGGAGTTTTCTGTCTCCGGCGTGGACTATGGAGCCAGTCGAGCCTACATCAAAATGGAGTTTTTCCATTACCTCCATCAATGCTTTGTAATCCATTCTCTCCAGATTCACCTTACCCCAACCGAAATTGAGACCTGTGATGTTTCCAGATTCGTTGCGCTCCACTTTTCCGTTCTTGCCTACGTAGTTATCCACATCCGCTAGGAAATCGCTCTTGCCCATGTTTCGTAGTTTCTGCATCGCTCGTTGCGCTCGCTCGAGCATGCCGGGTGAAATGTCATCTGAGTGCTTGTTCAGATAGTTCTCCATGATATCCAGACCGCGAGTTCGTTGCACTCCGCCTCTGGCTTCACCGAATGCACCCTTGACTCGACCGAGGCTGACGTCATCCGGCGGTTCCTCGGTGTATTCTGGAGTGGACCAGTGCTCGAGAGTACGTGGATTCCGAATGTTCGGTGCGAGTCGTTCGTCTCCCATCCCCTCTAGTTTATCAGCCAGTTCTTCCCTCCAAGACTGGTCGGGGCTGTGTATCAATTTCTCTGCTAGGTTCATGAGCATCATGTGATTGATGTAGCCCTGCCCGTCCAAGCCGAACATGTCAGCGAGTTCTGGTTGCTCTGAGAGGTAGTACTTCTTCAGCCCTTGAGCGACTGTGCCTGCCATGTTGTAAGCGTCGAGCATGTGCCTCAATTGACTGGAGACCGAGCCAAGCCTATTGGGAGCCTCGAAGTTTCCTGCTAGGGTATCGGACTCGTGCATGAGTTGCGAGTCGTCACTGTAAGCATATTGCAGGAGTTCTTGCTGCTGCTGGTCTATCGCTTCCTGCAGCACGTCCTTGACCATGTCAGGGGTGCTATCAGTGTCACGTAACCTCTCCAACTCGAGAATGTGGTCCATCATCAACGTAGCCGGGTGCGCTGCTATGATGACCCCACCCTCAGTCGAACTGCCAGTGTCAGTGCCAGCGTCCTCCTGCTCCTGTGACATCCGTGCTCTGCCGAGGAACCGCTGGCCTCCCGACCCACCCATGTCGACATCCACTCCGGTATCCACTCTGTTACGAGGCTTGATTACTGAGTTTGTGAACATGGGGCTGCGAATCACGAACTTGCCGAAGTTGTCGTGATAGGACCTTTCGTCGTCGCTCGCGCTAGCGTCCGTGTTGGTCATACCCCTGAGGATGGATGGAAGCCAACTAGCGAAGGCTCTCCCTGCGCGGTCTAGTAGAGGCATGCGGAAGAGTTGCCTCATTGAGTCCCTACGGAAATCGACTGTGTCCTCACTGTCGTTGGTGGTCTCCCCATTGAGCAACTGCGCTCTTTCCTCGGGGTCTCGAACCAGAGAGTTGAAGTTGTCCCTATGGAATTGCTCAGGTGCACCCCAACCTCCTCCGAATGGGTTCATCTTCATCCCGTGCTGCATCCACCCATCGAGTAGTTGCCCCCTGATTTTAGACAGGCTGCCCATCTCAGGCACTACTTGGAACTGAGGGTGGTGAGGGTGTATGAGCAGGTCCTCAGGAGTGAAATCGAAGATTCTGTCAGGCTCTTCGATGAGCGTGTTCAGACGAGTGTAGACTGATTCTCTGTTCCCGTGGTTAGGACCGTTGGGCTCCAAGCCGTGGAAGATGGTCTTCCCGTCCTTGTCCTTCGTCCCCTGTGGATTCTCGACATAGACGTTGTAGTTTTCCATCGCCCTATCCAGTGGTCCCATCCCGATGCGGTCCAAGCCTTGCTTCCCAGCATAGGCGAATTGGGTGATGCCTGCATTGTCAGTCTTGACGTGGAGTGGGGCTTTTCCGCCCTGTATGGGCTCGTCAGGCGCAGCCCCCATCGAGGGTGTCCTGTTCGCCTCCGTTATGAGGTGGTTGAGCAGGCCTCCGGGACCGTCTATGCCCTTGGTCCGGGCGATGTCAAGGAGGTCGTGGTCTTCCCCGTGACCGTTGGTCACTCCTAGTAGGAGGTCTAGTAGGCTGAAGTCCCTGACTATATCACCTATGTCATGCTCGCTCTTGTGAGTATGCGAGTTCCCATGCTTCATAGCAGATTCACCCATTTTCAAACGTTTATGTTGAACAGTGCTTTCATGAGCGTTATCACCAAGTCTGTCTCGAGTGATGCTCTTGCGCCCACGGGAGGATTCACCCCCACGGGCTTCCTTCCAGTCCATGTACTCCTTGGCCTCACCGGCCAGTTTAGGCGAATGCGAGAAATCGTACATTCTGTTTCCGGTGCTCCACGTGGTGCCACTGATGTCGCCCTCATCGAACACCCGACCTCGTCCTTTGGGCAAGTCCGAGCCGAACCAAGGCCTGAAGTCGACCGTCTGCTTCTCAGACGACCCTAGACCACCCACCCATTCCGTATCCGCTACTATGGGTAGGGGTATCGTCATCTGGTCTATCTGCTTGCGTGCCTTCTGGGAGGAGAGTCTCTGTGAGAAGAGCCTGTCAGCAGGGTCGTAATCGTCATCCTTCTCGTCGAAAGTCTTCAGCCTGTCTTCCGGGTCGACCTCTCCCATGTCAGTCATCAGGCCATCTAGGAACTCATGCCAGAAGTTTATCACGTCAATCGGTCCTAGACCCTGACCTCCACCCCTGTTGAACTCGTGATATATGTTCGTGAAAGAGGGAGCGCCGTCTGGAAGGAGCCTGCTCCTGTGAGCAGACATGGCATCGTTGGTTTGCAAGTCAGTCCTAGCGTATTTCCGTTGTGTGTCAAACTGCTTCTTCAAAGCGTTTCTCATGGTCTTGTTGAAGCCGCGTACGTTGTTCTTCTCCCAGCCCGCTAGTAGTTGGTCATTGATGGTCGGCTGTTCGTCCCCGTAGTTTCCATCCTCGTCAGGCAGTATTCCTTTCGAGTTAGCGAGCATCTGGAACAGAGTAGGGCCGGAGAGAGGGTCTCGTGTATATCCACCACGCTTCTCCGTGGCTTGTGTCGTCTGTGGTGTCCTATTGGTCATGATAGTGCTCATCCAAGTCATCTGGTCCAAGTCTGAACTCTCCACATCACCGTAGTAGTCGGGTGGGAATTGCTGGGTCACTTGACCTGCTGGCCGGGTGAGCGGCGCAGTGAGCATGGCATGCTTGCGCTGCTCCCAAATGCGATGAAGCAGCCCCTTCGATTGCAACTGCCCTGCGAGGAAGGAACTGTCCTTCTCGGGATTGGGGTTTCTACCGGGGTCCCTATCCTCTCCTGCCACCCACCATCGCAGCACCTGCTTCGCGTCCTCAGGTGGCAGAGCCTCCAGCCCTAGCAGAGTAGGAACCAGACCCAGTCGTGAGGTGGTGCCATCCCACGGCAAGGACATGAGTTGCTCGGCCCTGCCTTTGTCCCACTTGCCATTGTCATAGCACTCGTCGTAGATTCTCTCCTCTGGTATGCCTTCGTGTCGTAGTATGAGATGCTCCACGAAGTCGTTCCTCTCTCCCTCGAATCCCCTCTTCTTCATCTCCGCCCTCCAGAGGTCCAGACCATGTTGGAATATGTCTCCTAGACCGACTGCGTTCTCCCCGTACTCACCGAAGGCCTTGTTGTGAGTGTGTTTGCTGTGCTTTTTCTCCCAGCGCTTCATCTCCCTGTCCATGGCATCAACGGAACCGCCTTCTCTGTACATCGCTCGCATTATCTCAGCGAAGGCATTGTCACGGTACAGGGGGATGCGCTCTGCAGGGTGGTCGACTACCATGTTATTGTGCCTCAAATCATTGGCGTCCATCGTGTCGGTGTTTCTACTGGTGCTCTCAGGTCGAGCGCTGTAGAGGTCATCGATTACGAAGTCTGGAATGTGATTGTGCACGCTCTCTTCAGTGGGGTCTTTCGCTTTGATGCCCTCCTCCGGGTCTGCGAATAGGTCTTCTTCCAAACGCTCTCGCAATCGGCCATTGCCGCCTACCCCCTTATTCTCGTAACTGGTGAAGGGTTTGAGCACTCGCCACGTATCACCCAAGAAGCCCTGTTTGCGATACAATCGGCCTTCCTTGTCTGCTTGGATTCGTGCTTTGCGGGCTCGCTCTAGTTTCTCTTGCCTGTTCCTTATCCGCTCTATGTGCCTGACAGAGGCATCGCTGACTCCAGCGTCTTTGAGTAGGAGATGGGCATTCGTTATGATGGGGTCTGCCTCTGGCACGATGTCGTGATTGTGGAGATTGAGTATGGATAGGTACAACTCAGCAGCGTCTTCGACGTCGTTGCTCTTGACGAAGTTCCCTCGCGCTCTTAGATAGAACTGGTAGGGGCCTTCTTCATACACACAGTCACCAGCCTCACATCATAGGTGGGCCGCCACCGCCGCCCATTGGGGGCATGCCGGGCGGACCGCCGCCTCCCGGAGGCCCTCCGCCACCCATTGGTGGCTTAGGCATTGGGAGTTTGGGCTTGCTGTCTCCTGACTTGTCTGCTAGTTCGTCGACTAGTGACTTGATTTTCTCTGCAAGGCCATCTGCGTCGTCTTCGTCATCCATGTCCATCTTAGGAGGGCCGCCCGGTCCATCGTCCATGTCAGGCCCATCGGGACCGCCCGGCTTTGGCTTGAGCATATCCATGAGATTGGCCTTCTTGACCTTCTTGCCTTTCTTCTTGTCTTTCAAGGCACTCCTCATGGGCTCCTTTCTGTCACCGTCACCGTCCATGTCTAGGAAGTCTGGCTTCTGAGCCTTGCGAATACCACCAGCGGTGTTCTCGTGCACTGACAGAGTAGAGCCAGTTTGATGTGGGTTGGCATCTAGCATTGATACATCTTGAGGGCCGACGTTCTTCTTAGACACAGTCTCTATGTTCTCTTCTGGCTGCATTTGATTAGTCCAGTAGTGAGTCATTGGAGCCTCTTCAACACCAGTGATGTTTCTTATTTGGGAGTCGTCTCTGAGAGATGCGATTTTTATCAGCATTTCCTCCATGCTGTGTGCTTTCTCTAGCAATTCATCAACATCGGGAGCGTTCTCCCCTGCATTAACTCTCATTGGTTTCATACGTCCACCGGCCTTCCTTCTGCTTGCGCGGCCTGTTCGGCCATCGCGTGAATCTCATCCCAGCCCATGTCATGCCATTGGGCATTGTCTTCGGGCATGTTATTGACCATCACACCGTCTATGGCTATGGCGGCCTTCTCGATTACCTCGTCTCTGTCTCCTCTGAGGGGGTCTCCCCAGACGTCGCTAGTAGCGGGTGTCACTGCCTTGACGAAACCAGCCTGCTTCAGAAGTGCCTCTGGGTCACTCACCATTCCCTTGAGGATGGTGTTTTGCTCTTTGAGGGTGTCTATGTCACTGTCCATGCGCTCCATCTTAGTGATGAGCACGTCTACGAGAGCAGTGACCTCTTCTGACATCAGTCAACCCTCTGTCCGAAACCGTGCTGGGGGCGCCAATTCGACATGATGCCATCAGGGCCGATATAACCTGCTGGCCTATCACCCTTGATGATTGAGCCTTGGTCCTTGAATTCCATGACTGGGACTCCACCTGCATAGATATCATTCACTCCAATGGCCTTGTTAGCCTCGGTTTCTGATTTGTAGATGGAGGTGACGTCCTCTGAGAGGTAGTCACTGGTCTGGGCAATCGACCTGAGAAACTGCTGAGCAGCCACCAAGTCGTTGTTTTCTAGCGCGCTCTTGAACTCTCCGATGGAGGTTTCGAGTTTCCTAACCATCGGGTCGAGTTTGACAATCGTGTCCGACATGACTCCTCGCATTGCCTACCGCCTCATTAAACTATTGTTGGAAACTGTTGTGGTCTTTTTGGTTGCCGAGAGGGTCATTAGCAGTCTCAGCAGCATCCTGTACTGATTGCAAGGCTTGCTCCAAAGGAGTCTTTTTCTTGCCTCTCTGGTTCTTGGTCCTCTTAGGTGACCCTGATTGGTGAGTATCCGAACTAACTGGTGCCGGACCTCTGTCCCGTTCACCAGTGCCTTCCCCTAGGCCCATGGCTTTGGCTATGCCGGGCGGAGGTGCTTGACCGCCGGGAGGCATGCCACCGGGTGGGGGTTGTGGCCCACCGGGAGGTGGTCCACCGGGTGGCGCTCCACCGGGGGGTGGTCCACCGGGTGCCGCTCCTCCCGGTTGAGGGACTCCGGCAGGTGGTGGGCCGGGATTTGGTTGAGCCTGCTGTGCTTGCATCGCAGCCTCTTCTGGAGAAGGCACTCTATACACGAATCTGATGTCTCGGCCAGCGTCTTCAGTCAACTCAGGCTGGAAGCCGAGGGCCTGCATTCTCTGGGCGATGTTGACTTCCATCTCGTCTCGTCGGAGACGCGTGACATCATCCTCCTCCTCATTCGGCCTGAGCGTCAACTCCCAGTCAGTGGTGCCCATCTCTGCTAGCAGTCTCGGGAACAACTCACGAGAATACAGTTTCTGGCCATACTCCACTGCTCTGTTTGTGACGAGTATCTGCAAGCCCTCGTTATTGAGGCCTCCACCCTTCCCCGTATCCATCATGAAGACGTTGGAAACTCCGTAGAAAGCCGCTATCCTCATGCGCAACTCATCGCGCACAGCGCCGTACTGCATCTCATCGAGAGAGTCCATGAAACGGACGAATTCCACACGTCCTCTACCTGTGGCAGATTCTATACCGACCTTGGGTATGTAGTTGGGGTCACGCTCCATCTTCTCCTCAGCGCCCTTCCAGAAGGAAGCAGTGGATTGGATGTTGTCTGTCGTGATAGCGAGGACGCCTCTGGGTATCCTCCTCTTCTGGTAAGCGAGGTACATGTAGTTGTCCATGGCGGATAGCGTCATTGCTTGACGCCACATAGTAGCGACAGGGCTCCTACCGTAGAGTTTCGTTGGATTGAATTTGGATATGTGAAGTATCTCACCGTCTATGTAGTACTGAGTCTTACCAGAACCTGCAGTGTTGATGTGGTGCACGTCTTGCAGTTCTAAGCCACAGGTCTCACATTCCTTGTGGTCTCCAGTGAGTGGATAGGTGCGGTCTCTATGGACTGGGCAGATGAGATACCGACCTCCTCTGACACCTCTCTTGTCTGATACAATGCGAATGAAGGTGGGGTCACCCCTGAGTACCTCTTTGATGCGGAAGAACTGTATCTTGCCACTGTCTGGGTCCATGTAATACTCCTTGATGAGAACTAGGAATGCGTCATCCACGACATTCAAGTCCCATTCAATCTCCCTCAGTACGTCAGTGAATGACTGGTCCATCGAATTGCGCTGCTCAGTCAGCCATCTGGGGTATATGACTTGGTCTGGGTCTGGGCTCTTCATCTCCTTGCTGTTGCAGAAATGGCATTCCTCGACATCATGCTGGTATTCCTCGGAGCACGTCATGCACTTCTTGTGGAACTTCTTCTTCCAATAGTGACCACGTCGGAATATCTCTTGCGATAGCGTGTTCAAGGTGGTTCGTAGAATCACGCTCTCTTGTACAGTGGCGTAGAGTGCAGGTATGCTGACGCCTTGCACTAGCACGGGTTCCTGTATCCCTGCTTTCCACAGGGGCATGATAGGCTCAGGAGTGGTCTTTCGACGGAAGCGGTCGGTGAGGCCGCTCATCAACCTCCCTAGTGGTCCTTTCTTGTCATCCGCCATCAGACATCACCAACTAACGTGCTCGCTTCGTCAACTAATTTAATCATCTCGGGGTCCTCTTGGGCCCACGAGGCGACCTCTTGTTCATCAACATTCCACTCATTTAGCAGTTCTTCCGCCTTTACATCGCGCCAGTTCTCCCACTTCACTACGCGATACAAGTCGTCACGGCGTTGCTTGACCAAGTCACTGCTACGCCCTCTCAGGTCTAGCAACTCAAGCACGCAATCTGCTTGCTTCTTCTTCAACTGGAGGAAGGGACGTGTGTTCTTGAGCAGTCTCTGTAAGTCGTCCTTGCTATAGAACTGCAAGCGGTGCTGACTGCGCTTGCTGTTCTTGTGCAACTTCAGGTCTAGTTGAAGCACTCCGCACCCGAGCGTCTTGTGGAGTTGCTCGCAATGCAATCGCCCTCTGTCGCCAGTGGCGATTATGCCAGCCCTTCCCTCTCCTCTCTTCGTGATGGTGATATAGCCATCAGCGTCTAGGAAACCAGCGGTGTACGCCCATGGGTCCTTCAGAATCAGGTAGTCGTTCACGGTGGCCTTCTCCCAACGAGAGGTGTTCTTGACGATGTCGAAGTCGTCTCCGTGCATCTTCAGCAAGGCGCCTAGCCTCTGAGTGGTCAGGCCAGTGTTCCGTGCATCGTGCTGGTGGATGTGGTGGAGTATGGTCCGAGAGTCCATGGCACCGAACTCGCCTAGCACATCAGACGCTGATTCAAGCCAGACCACCTCTTTCTTAGTGAGGCTGTCTGATTGATGCAGGGTATTGCGCCACATCTTCTTCGACTCGTCTCTCTTCGCCAACGCCTCTACCCATAGAGAAGCCTGCTCTTCGGAGAAGTCCCCTGTGACCTGACTGAGTTTGCTAATGACGTCGTTGGCATTCTCCCACTGGAGGCACGCCTGCTTCAGCGACACCTCTCGAGCGATAGCGTGTTTCCTGAGAGCCTTGAGGTTTCTCTCTGAGAGGCCTAGTTGCTTCATGGTGTCCTGATGCTCATGTGACCACGGAATGGAGTTCAAGAGGCTGTCCACCTCCATTTTCTTCATCCCTCTAATCAAATCTATAGCGTCATCTATCTCCTCTCTGTGCTGCTTGTGCAATCTCCTCTTCTTGCGTAGTTCTTTGACCATCTGATTGGCATCCTTGTCGAAGCGAGACGTGAACCAACCCGCAGTGTCGAATTGCACGGGACTCAGTTGGGCAGACTCGCTTTCAGGCGAATCAGGACGCTCGAGCGATTCGTAGTGCTTCAGTATGGGGTTGGTGGACAGTTGCTTCTCCACCCATATCTTGTCTATGTCTAACTCGTTTGTAGCAAAGTCAAAGTCATCACCGAGTAAATCACTACCCCAACTCACTTCAAGCACCTCTACATACAGGACAAGGTTCTGACTCATCCTCCGCTCCTACTTCTCCCGCACCTTTGCAAACAGGACAATTGTCGTCGCCTTTGATACCTAACCAATCCATCATCTCCTTGTTCTCTGCGGGGGACAACTCCTCTCTGAAATCAGGCATCGGTTCTCCACGACAATGATGCATATCATATCCATTCTGGCTCAGGAATCTCCTCTTGCACTTGTCGCACTGTATGCCCGTTCTAAGTCGGGCTAAATCTTTTGGGCTCAAATCAGAGGCGTCGGGGGTTTCTTCACCTTTCAGCACAGCCCACCAACTCAATCTATCAACCCCGACATCAACGCGTCCAAGTCTATGATTCTCTCACGGAACTCGGTGGTGGCCCAATTACCTAGAGCAAGGGCGATGGCGAAGTCATCGTGACGAGCAATGCTGTCCAACTTCCCTTCCTTGCTCATTCCAAACATGATTAGTTCGTGCTCCAATTGGCTGACGATGTCGCGTGACCTCTCGTCTCCCCATGGTAAGCGAATCTGCTCTCGCTCGAAACGAAGCACCAGACCCATAAGAAGGCTCTCTCTTCTCTGCTTGGTACTGATGAAAGTCTTGATAGGCAGGTCTGTGTCAGCCCTGAGTTCAGTAGCGAAGACACGTTGGAAGTGGTTGGCCTCTAGTTCTATAACCTCAGGGCGGAACTTGCTGTTCAAACGCTGTATCTCGATTATCTGCGTCCTGAAGTCCATGCCCTTCTTGCGCACCACGTGCACCAATTCCAGAGTCTCGGGAGCGTCTGCTGGTCTACGTAACACGAGCATGACAGTGTAATCAGCCTGCCTGTCTGAGGATATGGCAGGGTCCCAGCCTATGAAATACTGACTGTCATCGTCACGGTCACGCCTGTCCATCAGCACGAGGTTCGGCTCCTTGCACGCATTGACCACGGTAGAGGGGAACAGGCTGGACATGTCGTCCATGGGTTCGCAGAGATACTCACGGGTGAAAGCGATAGCAGGCATATCCATCCGCCTAGCGTCTAATGCTTCCAAGGACCACCTCCACGGCCATAGCGGCTCGCCCTTCGCATTGATTGCAGGATAGGTCTCGACTAGATACCCATCTCTCCTCTCTAATTCGGTATAGAGGTCAGTAGGAGTGAACGGAGTGCCCACTATACACAGTTGGGAGGTGTGGTGAAGCGTAGGTACGAGGACCTCGTAGAACCAAGAGGCGACACGTTGCAGTTCGGTGTCCGTAGTCCCCCAGAGTATGTCGTCTAACAGAATCAAATCAGGGTGAGCACCTCTGACACCACCACCGACTGACTTGGCGTTGATTCTCGAACCGTTGGTGAAGCCAAAGAACGTCTTGGACCAAGCGTCCTTGTCCTTCATCTTCGCTAGCATGGGACTGGACTCAATTAGGTCATTGAGGCCTCTCATGTGCCTGATGGACTGGTCGAGGCTGTGGCTGAAAATCATCGTATCCAAACGTGGCGTGAATATGACCTTCCATAGCAAATAGCCAAGGAACAAAGTAGATTTGCCGTGGTCTCGAGACGCTTTCACGCAATACCTGTTGTGGGTGTTGAGGTTGTGGAACCACTTGGCGTGATGGTCGGCCAACTGCCAACCGAGTATCTCCTCGAAAAAGAACTTGAAGTCCTTCTTCGCCATCTCCCAGTCTATGTCTTCTATGACTTGTGGGACTTCGTTCGACACACTCACCACTCCTCCTTGAAGAAGGTGTCAAACGCCCTGTCCAGAGGGTCATCGCTCTTTCCTAATTGCGATTCGTTTTCTAGCATTTGCTTGTAGTATGCTTTCACCTCGTTGATGCGCTTGCCTACTGCAGCCCCTCCCTCCATTAGCGTCTTCTCTCGCTGTTCCTCAGTCATGTTATCAGTCAGGGAGTTCGCCGCATCCATGAGAGGCCCTCGCAAGTAATTGATGAGAGGAGTAGCGTCTGAAGCCATAACTGCTTGCAATAGAGGGTCTTTTGTTACATCCTCACCCGTAGGTGTGTCGAGAACCTCCGCGAAATTCTCACCTAGGGAATCTCTGATTGCCGCGAAAGGCTCGTTAGCAGCCATTTCCAAGGGAGTGCCTCTCCCTTCTCTTTGAGCAATGAGGTCTGCTACGTTCCCAGCGAGTTGAGGTGTTGTCTCTTCACTCGTCAGTTCTGGGTTGTTCATGTCGAAAGCGTCAGTCTCCTCGGTAGTTCCCTCCTTAGCAGCAGCAGGTTCTTCGGTTGCGGTGCTTGACCTAACTCGAGTGCGTGGCTTCCTCTTCTTATCGAAGCCTTGCGCTTTTCGCTGTGCGAGGAAAGCGTCTCTCCCGACTCCGTGGACGTTCGGGAGCAAGTCATACAGAGCCGCTTCAGAGGGCCTCACCGCGTATGACTCCGCTCCCTCCTCGTCGGGGAACTCAGCCATCGTCTCCTGTGGCCCTTCCAAGGGGTCGTACTCCCACACTGCAGGGTCTCGCTCATTGGCGCCCCCTATCTGGGCTATGGAATCCAAGAAACTACCACGCCCAGAGAAGGGCTTGATTCGACCTGTGCCTTTGGTCACTTTGGAAGCGATGGTAGCATCATCGACTCCCATGCTCTTCAGGTAATTGATGTAGTTCGCCACTTCCTCGTTGTACCTCTTCTCGGTCTCCTTGAAGTCTATCTCCCCATCATCGGTCATGCTGAATATCCCCCCAGTATCGGGGTCTCTCATTCCTTCCAGCATGTTCGCTGTATGACTTCTCATCAGGCCTTTGTATTTCGAGGAGAATGGAGGGTCTACGTACTTCTCCCCCGTAGCGGGGTCTATTAGTTGGTCTCTGCGCAATTGCCCTCCTATGTTACCTGCGTGTCCTAATCTAGACAGCATTTGCCTTCTCTTCGCCGTTCTATCCATGCCCATCGGGTAGTCGTATATTCTAGGAGACGCTGCGCCTTGCCTCATGTCTATCGCAGACCTGCCTGCGACGTAGTCTTCGTCACCTTCCTCACCCACACCGGCTATGGCAGGGAAGGCACGATGCCCGTAGTCATAGCCATCGTAAGTATCAGCCTCTTCAGGAGATTCCTCCTCCTCCTCTTCAGGTTCTACTTGAGTAATCGGTTCTGTAGAAGTTTCTCTTTCTCCTCCAGCAGGGGGTGGGGCTGCGACTGTCTCGCCTAGGTCTTGAGCCTCTGCGATATCTCTTGCGTTTGCAACTCTTCGCACACCTACTCCTCCCTCATTGTCCTTAGGTAATTGAGCCTCAAGCCCTGCTTGCTCCTCACCAAGTCCATCATCCTCTTCCTCAGGTTGTGCGTCAGGTTGTGCGTCAGGTTGTTCATCTGGCCCAAATCTGCTGTTGTATATTGATAGAATTCTATCCCGCGCTAGTTGACGCACCTCTGGGCTAGCAGCCTTACTGTTGGCTATGTCATCATAGTGGAGAACTTGTTGTCGGTCTTCAGGGCTAAGCGCTAGGAACTCCGCGGAGGTTTCTCGTGAAGGGAAGAGAGCCTGCTGGAAAGCAGCCTCCAAAGCCTGTGCACGCGCGGGGTCTGCTGCAGCACGCTCTTTGTTCTTAGCCGCCCTGTTCGCTGCTAGGGATGCGCCGTACACCTCTCTGAAACGCTCATGCTCCTCTGGACTCGCACCTATTAGCAAGTCAGCCAATGCTCTCTTGTCCTTCTTGTGTCGAGAGTAATCCTTCGCTTCTTGTTGTAAGCCCTTAGCCCAATCGCGCACTTTCCTAGGCAATCCCATGAGGGCTCTAGCGGAACCCCCTGCTGCTGCAGCCATTGTCCGAGCAGCACGGTCACCCATACCGGGTTGGATAGTGGCTCCCGGCATGTTCGGGTCATCCTCGGGGAGTTGATACTCGAACTGATACGGTTTGTCTCCAGTTGGCACTTTCTGACCGCGGGCTTGCGCATAGCGACGCTGACGGGCTATTTCCTTCCGACTCCCAGCACCCATGGAGGGACTCACGACGCCTACTCTAGCAGGTGCAGTAGAGAATGGCGCAGGTGCGCGGTCTTCGCTCACAACCACAGGAGGTGGTGCTGCTGGAGCCGCTGCTGCTGGAGCCGCTGCTGGAGGAGGGGGAGGAGGAGCACGAACGCTAGTTTGCGGTGCGCTGAACATGCCTCCTTGGTCAAGCCCTTCTACTCGACGGCTTACCGGGTCAGTCAAGTTAGGAACCGCGCCCGGAGCAGTCGCTTTGGTGAATAGGCCAGAGTCCTCATCACCGAAGAACACGTAATCGTACACTGCCTCTGTGGCATTGTAACTTTTGAGAAGGAGATACACAGCAACGCTGTCACCGTAGGCGATTCTCGAGACTTGGAATTCAGTGGTATTCATAGTCATGAGAACGCTCCGCGTGATAATTTGACAGCGCTGACGATACGGGGGTCAATCATTAGCGTTTTGGCAATAACATGCCAATCCCCACGACTCTCGGTAATGAACTTCAAATCGTTTGTAGTTAAGGAGAATTCTTTGCAGAGGTCTTCGTCGTCGGTCCATTGAGGCAGGGACTTGACTATGCTCATGTCCGTCTTAGCATCAGCCAATTGGAGTCTCTCCATGAGGTCGTACAGACTTTGCTCTGAAGTCTGCACCAGTCCGGGATTGTCACCGGGACCGATGAAAGTTCGATTGCCAGCGTCATCAGTTGTCGAACCCATGGCCATCTGTGAAGCATAGAGAGACTCAGGCACTGTCGGGTTGGTTATGTGAGAGATGTCTATCTCCCCTTCATTCAAGCCCCTCTGAGTGAGAAGTCTACGACTGGGCTTGTCTTGGTCGGGGAACAAGCCATTGATGTAATTGGAGATTGCCCCATAATGGTCAGTATGGTCACGGTAACTCTGTATGTGGTCACTGTCGAGTCCTGCGTTTCTCAGCATTTGGGAGATAGCCAGCGATTCTAGCATCCTCGTGCCTACGGAGTTGGGTATCCCCAGCCTCCCCATGCCTGTTGCTCGATAGCCACGGACCAAGGATTGCTGCTCTCGTTGTACCTCTTCGTGAGTCTTTCCTGTGGCTTCCATGATACGACCATAGAGAGCCTCTATGTTGCTGTTGATAGCGCTACGACCGCCTCTTGTGGGGTTTTCGTCGCGAAGCCCGTTCCATAGCGAGCCGATTACTGTCCCTGAGAGGAGGCTGGCGTTCTTCTCATCGTAGCCTGCATCCATGAACTTCTGCTTCGCTTCTTCAGTCCCTCCACTTTCTCTGTCCTTAGCATGGAAGAACGTCGAGTCCAAGCCTGCTAGGATGTGCCTGATATCCACGTTCTCACGAGCGGATAGTTGTGCCTCATCAGAGAAGAATGGAGAATCCGGGGCTATATCTGTATTCTTGTATCTTCTGACTAGATTTGGGACCTCTTGCTCATTCACGTCTACCATGACGTCTTGGGGTTCTAGATGCCCGTAGAGCCCTATTCTCGTGGGGACATAAGTGCCGTTCAACTTCGCTGCGTCCTTGTAAGGCTGCCCGTGGCCGATAATCTCTCCGAACTCCCTCCAAGAGGGAAATGCCGCACTCTCCAGAACGTCACCGCCTTGGAAACTGGTGACATCCTTGCTGTTCTTGTAGAATGTGACGTGACCATGCTTGTTGTGCGGTGTGTGCATCTCAGTCTGCTTGTCTCTGGGATAGTCTCCCACTACGACTTTGGACCAAGCGTCATTCAGCCTGCCGTTCGCATCGAAGTAGAGGTCTATTCTCTGCCCAGCAGGCACTTTACGATTGTACATTTCAACAGACTTGTTCATGAGTTCCTTGGCCCGCTTCAACCTCGCTTCGTAAGAGACATTTGCGAAAGCAGGGACTTTCTTCATATCAGCAGCAATTTTCTTAGCAGCGCCCTCTATGGGGAAAGCGTGTTCTATAGTGCCATCTGGATTCTCTTCCGACCTGATGGCGTTGAGTAATTTCCCGGTCTTGGGATGCACCATCCATGGGTTGAGGGAATCGTCAGTTATTGAGCCCGCAGAAAAGGGGATGTAGTTGATGACTTGCTCACCGTTCTCATCGAGCACTGGATTTCCGTTCTCGTCGAACATGGGCTCGTGCAGGAAGACACCCTTACCCTTGATTATAAAATCAGTCATCACATATGCCCCCTTCTAGCGACAATGCCGATGGGGTGGGTGCCCCAGTACCTCGGGTCATCCTCAGGGTCGACATCAGTAGGCCCTCGGACACTGCTAGTAGTCTTACGATGAGCATTCGGCGTGGGTCTCTCATCATCATGCTCTGCATCTTCCAAACCTGCCTTCCTGAAAACATTGGAACGCAAGACGCGACGAAGTTCACGTATGAGTATCTTCAACTCAGCGATGTCAGAGATGGATAGTTCGGCTTTGTGCATCATATCCAGAGAGCCGCCCACTGGAGTGGGGTCTGTGGGAGACGCTCCTGTCGCTAGGCTAGTCTGGCTTGACGCTCCCTGACCAAGAGGTGTGCCTGCCGTCTTAGGCTGTCTCAATGCCTTCTTGTGTCGCATTTGCGTACCACCCCGACCACTGTAGTTCTTGGTGCGCCCTTCAGCCATTGGTAAGATATTGTTAGGAGTGTATGGTTGTGCTTGTGGGACATAGCGAGAGTGCCCTTGGTGGAATATCTGTCTCGCACGGTCTCGCGGATTCTTGCTGTATGCCGCTTGCCCGCTTCTCGTACCTTGGAATCGAGAGGCAGTCACTCTAGGGAACCAGAAACCAGCAGCCCTGCTTATACCAGCCAAGCCGCCTTGGATGATTTTCTTCGCTCCATTCATCATCCTAGTTATCCTAGATGGGTCACGAGAGGTGATTTTGAGTTTCTTCCCGAAGACGTTCTTAGCACTATTGAGGAAACGCTTGGCTAGCAAACCCTTCTTCTTTCTGGCTTTCTCCTTGGAAGTGCCTATCTTACTGGTAAAAAGCCTAGGCGGTGTCAATGGCTTGGAAGTCTGCTTGACATTCGCGTAGGCTATCTTCTTGATATCTGCAAATGCGAGTTCCATAGGCTCACCAGTCATGATGTTGGGCCCTCCCATCGCAGAGCCAGTTCCAGTCTTGGCACCCACTGCTACATCGAGAGGAAAGCCCGTGCTGCTAGCAGGGCCAGTCATCTCAGACAACTCTTGGTCATTCCGCTGGTCGTCTAACTCGGGCCTCTTCTTGTCTTTTACTCGGATGGACACGTGCTGTAGACTTTCGAGGTCACGCAGGCGATTGTCTCTCTCCCGCCTCTTCTCATCATCCTCGCGCTCTTTGCCCGCAGGGTCGTCTCTACCGTAGTTTCTGTCCTCCTCTGCGAACTCAGGAGCCTCTCTGGGATTGAATCTCAGGCCGGAAGTGGAACCACGATTGCCGCCACCAGCGTACTTGAGCACTAGGATTTTCTTCTTACCAGCCATTCTTGCCCTCCAGTATGGTCTCTGTCGTGCTCATCAAGCGGCTGTTGATGTTGAAATAGAACTCTTTGAGAGGCTGGGGGCCAGTGAATACCTCAGCCATGTGGTCTATGATTTTATAGAAGTCCTCCAAACAGGAGTGCAACTGTCTTCGTACATCGAATATCGACTCGTCGTCAATGGTACTGACTTTCGTGAAGAGATGATTGAGATTGGACAACGTGCCGATATCCTCGTTGTAGCCATAGTAGACATTAGGGCGAATCTTGCCAAGAGCGGAGTACCACCTGTTCATCACGTCCTCTACCAGAGAGAGGAACAACTGCATCTCCTTCTTGTGTATGGGGCCAGTGTCCGTCAGGATGGAGGACAATCTCAAGTCTTCGCACATCAGAGTAGTAACAGGTGTGAGCATGGTAGGGTTATTCATCGACGACCTCCACATCTTCTTCCAACAATTTGGCCCTAACCCTCTTCCACACCTCTGGTGATTCCTTGGCCAATTCCACCTTGATGACATTCACAGTATCGGCTTGTATGCTCGCACTGCTTTCACCCATGGCCTTCTCTTGGAATCGAACCATCGTCGTGAGTGTGTCGCGTACCTCCTTGTGGAGGCTCACCAGATTCTTGATGTACGACGGGTCGTTTCTGTCCGCATCATCAAGGAACAAGTCTAGTTCACCATTGACTCGCTCTAGATTGCTTCTCATCATATCCATCTCCTTCCCTGTAGCGATGGATACTATGTCAGCCGCGCTCTTCTGCACCAACGGCTTTAGGTGGTGCTTCAAGTGGTGATACACTGTCGACTCGCTGCAGCCAATAACATCGGCAACGGCTTCGCTTGTCATGCCCCCTGTGAAGTAAGCCTGCTCTACCTCAGCCCTCTCGGGATGAGTACAAACTACACAATCACTGTTTGAGCCCATATGGAACTCTCCCATGTGGTTTCTGAAATGCCGGTCTGCTGTGCCTTCTCTCCAACCCATGTCCTTGTCTAGCATCTTCGGGATTATCGCCCCTTGGATGAGCCCTTCTTCCAAGTTATCACGGTCCCCATGCTGGCAGAAAGCGCAAGATTGACGTGTAACGCGTCCACTCACGACGCATGAGACGAGGGCCACGCTCTAAGGTCTTTCGTTTGGGACGAGCGAGAAAAGTCCTAGGTGTGCCTGTCACGAGAGACACCGCGAAAGACCTAAATCAGGCAATGAAGGACATACTATCCAGAAGTCATGCTCCCGATGAGGTGAAAGCAGCACGCAAGGAAGTATGCATGTCTTGCGAGCACAGGCGAGAGGCTCGTTGCGACCTTTGTGGGTGTTTCATAAATTACAAAGCAAAACTACGAAACAGCGAGTGTCCTATAGGAAAGTGGTCAGGCCTTGTCTCCGAGGCGCTTGTAGACAGTCCCGGTAAGCAACAGGCTAGTGAACAGGACTCCCATTGAGTACATGAGTTCTGTCTGGTTCATATCGTAAGCCGAATAGGCGATTAGCAGGAACGCACCTAGTGTCAGGCTCATAACTTGCACCATTATCATGTCAATGAGGGATGACTTCTTTATCTGAGTCATGTCATACATGCCGTACATCATATCGTTGAATGTGTCTATGGGCATTATCGCACCCCCATCATGCTTCTGAACACGCTACCCACACCACTGCCTACGCTTTCCATCATGCCCGGATTTGCCATTGCGGCGCTCAAAGCGCCACTCATGAGGTTCTGCTGGACCATGTTGAGGATGGCCTGCTGTTGCTGATGAGCCGCAGTCACCTGCGCTTGTGCTGCATTCTGCAAGTTGTTTGCCTCCATGGTGACGCTATCAGAGGTAGGTGCGGTAGAGAACGATGCGAAATCGAATATCATGTCACCGTTATCGTCTTCGACTATCTTGGCATTTTTGAGTACCTCGATAGTGGCTAGGCTGCTGACCTTGTACATGAGGGAGACGAGAGTCTGCATGTTGGGACCTGAGAACCACCTGTCGACTGGAGCACTGGTTTGTATCAAAGCAGCCATTACCTCCAAATCCGATGGTGGTGCCATGGGCGCTGCTGGCTGCATACCCATAGCCCCCATGATACCAGCACCGAATGACGCTCCACTCTGGTCGTACATGGGAGGTGCACCCCATCCCCCCATATTCGTCCCTCCGGGAGCATATTGTGATGGAAGAGATTGCTGACCGTTAGGTAGGCCTAGAGAAAGGGTGTTAGCGGTGTCATTGGAAGAGCCAAATAAATTCATTCTTTCACCTCTGATGGAGCGTCTTCACTTACTACCTGTGATGAAGGGGCAGGAGCCGTCTGGCTTAACAGTTCCGCGAGACCCATGCTATTCACTGTAGGAGTATCTGTGGGTAGAGGAGGTGCACTCATTTCGGCATCTGTCAAGAGTCGATTATTCGCACCAGTCTGGAATTGCTCCATGTCGAAGATGACTATTACTTGCTTGTCTCTCTTCATTGCGTCTTTGATGCGCACGACTGGAATGTTATCCTGCTTGAGCATATTGAAGAAAGGCTCGTAAGGGGCTAATTGTGGGGGAGTATTGTCCTTCATGGCGAAGCCAGTGACTGGCACAGTGACCATAGACACGCCTTTGTTGAGTTTAGTCTTGAGACTGCTCGTAGTGCCGCTCTCCTCTTCTTGCTCGGCTCTTTCCCACTTGGTCAAGAGATGATACAAATGGAGATGCTCAGGGCAGTATGTGCCTCGTAGCAATCTACCACTTGTGACGTGCTCTCTTGCTTGGAAAGCCTGAGGCGCCCCCGTCACTGGGTCTTTGAAGTACAGGTCGTACAGGGACTCGCCAGTATCCTCATCCTTTATCATGTCGTAGACGTTTCCGGCAGCCCTGAGTAGTTCATCGATATCGCAGCCGTCGACGACGCAACGAGTGGCATCTCCTACGAAGGCATACTTGCCGCCAAACCAGTATCTTCTTGGGGAGAGTAGGCTTCTCTTGGTGGGCGCAAGCAATTTGTAGGCTTGGCGAATGTCAGCCCTTCTGGCTTTTTTGGGGTTGGGGTGGTTAGAAGGGTAGAAGTTCACCTTTGGTATCTCGATGTGTCGCTGCATAGCAGCGTCCTGCATCATGTTCTGGGCTTGAGCCATTTGCTGCAACTGAGCAAGGGGCACCTGCGAGTTCGCTGCTAGGTTCACCATTTCTTGACTCGTTTGCGTCGCTAGAGGCTGTCCGGCAGTTTGTCCGAAAGGGTTTATTGTGTTCATTACCATTATATCACCAACTGAGCATCTCGAGGAGACTCTGCTCGACGTTCCACCCTATCTTGGTCGCCATCATGTTGACTCGGCAGGGGATGCCTGCCTTTTGGAGTTTCACCATGGATTCCCTGTAAGGGTCGAATATGTTGTGCTCCCGAAGCCTCTTGGCCTGCCACAGGATGTTTGCGTTCTGGTCCCACCACTTGTCGGCCTTGTTGGCGATGACCCATATCTGCTTCGGAGTGTATTTTCGCCCCTTCCACCAAGTCTTCAGGCTTCGATACCTCCAGTTCCTCTCGATTAATGAGTCTACGAGGTAGTCTAGACCTCCCACTGCGTCTATTATGTCTGCATTCGAGCCATTCTTCCCTCTGTCGTCTATCAGGAATACCACTACCTCCACCTGTCTTTCTACCATGTCGTCCACCCACAGGTTCCAGAATCTCTGCTGGCCTCCGAGGTCCGCCGAATGGATGACTCTCTTCTCTCCATGCCATCTCACTCTTTTCCTTGTAGCCTTGGGGAGTACGTGACCTCCCCCTACTAGGCGGCTTGTATGCGTAGTCCTCTCTTCTACGTCTGCCATTTCTCCCGGAGTCGTCATGTACCTGTCTAACGTAGTCTTTCCAACCATTGACGGCCCGTACACGCCAATCCTTCGTGGTTTCAGAAAGTTGTAGAGTTCCTTCCCGTACACCACCGCACCCATCAGCACTGAACCTGCTACTCCCACCATTCAATAAATCACGTCCATCCATTGACCTTGTCTTGAGCGTATTCGATGAACCACTCTATCGTTCTGTCCCACACGCTGATATCGAGAGTCTTCTCGACGAAGGACGTGATGAAAACAGCGCTGACAGTGAAAAGTAGAGTTCGAGCCCATCCCCAACCATACTCGTAATAGTTGTCTAGGGTGTTTGCCATGTGCAACCCTCTCAGGGTCGCTTCGGTAGTGTCATCACTTGGAGTGTGAAACAGCCAACCCATACTCAAGCCTTCTTGGAAGCAAACTTTCCGCCCTTGTCACGAGTCTGGCCTTTATTACTCTGACTCTTGGTCACAGCCTTGCTCCCACCGAGGTCTATACCGCCTTTGTCCTCGGCTGCGTGTTGAGGTAGACCCGATTCGATACCATTCATTTCCAACTCGTTTTGATGCTCTAGCATGTTTAACTGCCTCATGAATTGGGCTTCCTGCAATTTCATCTCGACTTCCATCTGCTTGTTGGCCATGACTTGCTGCATGCCTTGCATCTTGCGAGCCCTGTCCCTGTCCATCCTTGCGAATGTCGCTCGATGGTCGAGGTTCTCCTGCATGAGCAGTTTGTAGAGGACGAAGGACATACCTTGGAGAGTGAAGGCCCCCATCGCGTAAGTCGCTGCATTTGTTCGGACGTCACCTTCCGTCCTGAGCCAAAGCCCTGCATCGAACACTGCGATTGCGGCGCCGACTAGTATGGATACGAAGGTTATCAGACCCAACACTCGTATCTCATCAGTGTTGGAGTCGCTTGGTTGTAATGGCGGTAGGGACTGCATACTCACTGTTCTCCTTGAGACCCGGACATGCAACTAGCACATATACCCTCCTGTTGCAAGGTTGACCGTGTTATTGATTTTATCATGTTTTTCTCGTAAGAGAATATAGAGGATTATTATTACTGAATTAAGCAAGATTCTTGAGAATTCTAAATGCGAAGTCTATTGGGTTGTCTGAGGAAGTGGACACTTCGTCATCAGATTCAGAGGGCTTTTCGGGAGGCTGTTCTGATGGACGAATGAATGCGGCTTTNGGTAAAGCACCGTAGACAGTAGTATCGGGCTTTTTGTCTGTCTCTCCCAGTTGCTCTCGCTCTTGCTCTTGCAATAACCTCGCGGTTGGTGTCCCGGTTGGTACGAACGCTCCTCTTCTCCTCGCAGCGAGTTGCTGTGCAGCCATATCTGCACCAGATTCGTCTCTCTCATCCATGGCATCTCGCGCAGCACGAGTGGGCACGTTCCTGCCTCCCTGTCGTTGAGTCTCAGAAAGTCTTGGGTCTACTGGCTCTCCTGTGAGTTTCTCCTCCGCCCATGGAGACAGGCCCGGCCAATCTGGATTCACGGCAGGGGCGTCTGGGTCGAATTCGTTCCCCCGAGTCGGTTTATCATCGATTACCGCTTGCAGTTCCTCCTCTCGTGAGGGAGTGTTTCCTACTCTTGGAGGCATGAGGTCCGACGCTGAAGTGAAGGAGGGGTCTCTCACCGTCTCCGTCTTGTACTTCATTCCCTCTGGCAGTCGCACTCGCCTGTGGAGTTCTCTTGTCGAATTGGCATTGCTTTCTAAATCGGCTTGTACCTGCTGCAACTGCTCTTCGTCGCCTGCTTTCTTGGCAGAGTTATACGCCTTGTTCAATCTCCTGCGTTCTTGGTCGAGGCTCGCTTGCTCGCGTGACATCTCCAGCATGTCCAGTTCTGAGAAGTTAGGTGGTGCCATGAACCAATCACGGTCAGAAAGGTCTGCCTCTGATAGGTTTATTCCGTGATGGAACAGAGCGATGCGGTCTTGCAACCCTCGTATCTGCTCTTCTGTCAAATCGATGTCTCCAGTGTGGTACATGCGTAGCAGTTTGGTGGGGTCCCACTGTACCATCTCCTCGAAATGCCTTTGCAGACCAGAACTGATATTCTTCTGATGGTGGTTTATCATACCACCGGGATGTGGAGTCCATTCCACGACGGTTTCCCCATCCCCTTCTTCTGCACCCATCACCCTGCTCGGGATTTGAGCGCCTGTCTGGGTCCCTCGAGTAGCAGCCAAGGCCAGTGATATGGTGAAGTAGGGATTGCGGAAGGTGTTGTCTCCTTCCTCCTCCGGCTGGCTGGTCAAGGACATGGGTTCTGCTCTCAACTCGTAGAAGGTGTCATCGCTCTCGCCTTGGTACTCTAGGCTCCTCTTCCCAGACTCAGGGTCATCCCACGCGTAATTGTGATTGTCCATCAGTTTGTTGCCGTAGGAGTTTATTGAGAAGAGAGGGTGGTACGCATAGCCTGAGGACCTGATTGTGTCTTTCGGCTTATCGAAGAGTGCATTGATGGCGCTCTGCAACTCAAGGACCTCTTGGCTAGTGCTCCCTTTCTCCTCCATGGCCTTATTCATCTTCTTATCCAAGTCCGCTAACTCTTTGTGCCATGCTTCGCTGTACTCCATTTCCGTGATACGGTGCGCTAGAGGCTCTGATTCCAAGACATCGAAGAGCGAATCTGCGTCCCAAGGAACGTCCTCTGTGACTATGTTCCCATACTCGTCACGTGTTCGTCGAGGGATGCTATCGAGTTCTGAGAGTTGCTTGTACAGCCAGTCTGGGCCATAGCCTTGCTCTTCAAGACCTCTCTGAGAGAGAAGAGCGACGTCTTGAGTGGACATGCCCAACTTATCGGCTATGGCGTGAACGGGGTCTAGAAATTGCTCTAGCCTGTCTCTCAACACGGATAGAATCTCCTGACGGTTCAGGAGCCTGTCGAGTTTCTGCTGTTGCTTCTTGCTTGCTAGTGGATTCTCTATCCCTGTCTTCTCGGAGAACCTGTCTGCTGCCATCTCCATGACGCTCTGATTGCCTAGCCGAGGGACTACCCACTCGTCGTCGAAGTATATCTCATCAGCGTATGGCTTCCCTGTTATCGGATTGATGTCATCCTCATTGACGACGCTGTGCGGCCCTTTGACTTTGAGAACGGAGTACCTGCAGTCCTCCTTGATTCTCGCAGCCTGCTCTCTCTCCTCAGGTGAGGAATTGGGGTCATTCAGTATCATTTGTGCCTGTTCGGAGGCTTCGACCATCTGTCGTATCTCAGACTGGTAGTCGAACGGGGAACCCTTGAACTGCGAGGTCATGTCAGCGGTTTCCGACGTGAGCATATCGGACAGTTTCTCCGCGAAGCCTTCCAAGTCGTCAGGGAAATCCAAGTCGAACTCACCACTCAACCTCTGTGAGAGCAGGTACTCCTCGTCACCGAGGGAACTGGTGTGCATGAGAATGGGTTTCAGAGTCGACATCAGGCTGTCCTTCGCTAATTCCCAAGCCTTCTCATCAGTCATATGAGCATGGGAGGAACTTGCGAGCAGTTTTTGGTAGGCCTCTGTCTCCGCATCGTCTTCTCTCATGGCTATTATCTCCTTCATGAGCGCTATGCGTTCTTTCGCGCTTTCAATCATGAAGTCACGACGCAGTTGGGTCTGCCACCAGTTCTCTTCCGGTAGTGCGTGCTCCTCAAACCAGTCATCGTCACGGAGTTCTGCTAATTCGCTCTGTAGTTTCTCCATGGCTTGGTTAGTCTGTGTGTTAGCGAGTCGCGTGGCTTTCTTCCACTCTCCTACTTTGCCTGCGTTAGACGGGTGGTGCATTGCATAGGAGCGCAATTCCTCCATGAGAGCAGTGAGTTTGTACACTCTTTCCGCTTGTTTCAAAGCGTTTGCAGTATCGTCATCCCAAGGGGGAGTTAAGTAGCCTGCTATTCCGCTTATCCATTGATAAGGCGATGAATCTAGCGTCTTCCACCTACGACCGCCCTTCAGTGTATTCTGCTGGGCTGCAAAGCGTTGAGATTGCGAGTAGTCCTCCTTGGCCGCGGATGTCTGCCTTCTCCACCCTCTCTGACTGACTCTGTGCTGCATTCTCGCCTGCCACTCGGAAAGGGAGTCCATCTTGCCACCTGTCAGCAAGTCATGAGCCTTCCTGAACTGCGAGAGATAGTCCTTGAGAGCGTCAGGGTCCTCGTTCCAACTTGGCAGATTGAGCGCCTCGAGTTTCTCAGCGTACTCATCCATATCCTTCTTCACGCTGTCCAGATACCTCTTTTTGGTCTCCTCTTCAGTCAACCCCCTTCTCTCTCCTTCTGCGAGAATCGCATTCTGCATGTGCTTTGGGTAGATGTCCCATCCCCAGTCCTTTCTGCTGAAGTACCTGTTCAGGGGAAGTGTTTTACCCATGTTGTGAGTGTGCTCTAGTTCCTCTATCATCTGACGCAGTATGTACTCGTCTCTTGTCCTCAGCCTGTCATCGCTGCTTTCCATGTATGCGCTTCGATTGACATCGTCCTTGATTGACTTCTCGTACTTGGTTTCGCTAGCAGAGGCTCTAGCAGCCCTTGCGGTTCGCACGTGTCGATATGGGTCTCCAGTGGCGAGGTTCGATGGCGGGGTCCTGTCTCCGAGCAGACCTTTCCTGTCTTCCCTCAATTTCTCCGCTCTCAGTTTCTCTAGGTCTGTGTCCTCATCAAGCAACTCGTCTAACTTGTTCTCTTCGATGAAGGATATCATGCTCTGTCCTAGTCTGGGTGTGGGGTTAGTCCCCGGATACATGGCTGCTATTCGCGCTGCCTCGTTCTGCATGTGCCTCTCTATCACGGGTATTATCATGTGTTGGAACGAGTCTTCCATCCCCTCTGGGAGCAAGGAGATGCTGTCACCGTCACAGGAGTTGCAGACCCCCTTGCTATCGCAGTAGGGGCAGGAGTAACGTAGGTTCTTGACTCCCACGTTGTCACTCGGTGTTCCTAAGAAGCGTGCTTCTCTGCGTGCTTGCTCCTTCCACCCCTCTTCAGAGTCTCCGTAATGCCGTATAGTCCCATCGTCCAGCGCCTTCTCTATGACTCGCATCTCCTCATCTTCGTCATTCGCTTCCTCGGGAGATATCCCCCCTTCGTATATCAGGTACTGCCTCATGGCGTCGTAACTGATGTGCCCGTCTCCAGCGCATGAGAGGCCTATCGGCCCGCTACATCGCGTTTTCCCTCCAGTGACGTTGTTAGGGCCTTGGTTGTTCGTGGTGTATGTCAACTCCCCGTCCGGGGACAACTCGACACCGAGCATCTTCCTCATGCGCTCCAGTCTGGTCTTGGGATTCACGAGGCAGTCGAGAACGTCGTAACTGATGCTGTCGAACAACTGCGATAGAGCGTCGTTGAATTGGAAAGCATGAGTGGTGTATATCGGGTCACCATTGTCGTTCAACTCGAAGGGGTCGAATCCTAGCCCCTTCCCGTCCACTCTGGAGAGCATGTCCCATGCATACTTGACAATCTCCTCGTAAGCGGTCGGTTGATTGAGGAAGTCAGGGCTCATCCATCGAGCAAGCGTCTCCATGTCAGGCGCTGTATTCCCCTCTGCATTCTGCACCCCATTTATCAGAGGGAGAGTCATCCAATCGGGAAGTCCTCCTGTAAGAACCTGATGCATGAAGGTCTTTATCTGCTCCTTCGCCTCAGGAGTCATAGTGTCGTCGGCGTCTATGTGATGTGGTAGCCCCTTGGAAAACAGGACATTGGCGATGGGAAACATCTCGTAAGGCTGAACGTGCCCGATGCTATTCGCTACGGGAACTCCGTACAAGTTCCTCATTCTCAAGTCCAGCGTGTTCGTGTACGTATCGGTGTTGCGTATCACTTCCAGTATGACATCAGGGGTCATGACCGGGCCGTCTTCCCCGAGGTGAGGAGTCTCACCCAAAGTACGTCCAAACTCATCCACCCATTTTCCAGTGTCGAAATCGTATCTCTCTCGAGACCGTCGCTTTCTGTTGCCGGAGCGAGCATCAACCACTCTCTTCGCATCGAATATGGTCTTCTTGGGCTCTACCTTCTCCTGATAGACAGGGCCACGGCCTCCTATCACTCTCAACGCAGGGACTTCCCTCTGCACTGTCTTCCCTTCTTTCGGGTCGTACCTAGGCTCTGACATCGTCATGCGGACTGTCCCGTCTTCGTTTCTGACCATCGCTGTCTGCTCGAACTCATTCAGTAAATCTCGAGCCCATTTGGTCGTTTTCGGCTTGATTGGAGACGTTCTCTCATCCATCTCGAACTGCGAAGTGCGTTCTTCGCCCGATACTGTGGGCTCATCTCTGGTCATGTGCCCCAGTTCATCCACTAGCGTTGCGAGCGTTACATGCTGCTCGTATATGCCCCCGTCGCTCTCGTCTTGCAGCAGCATTCTCAGGTCATCGGGCTCCATATCGAACTTCTTCGCTAGAGCCTTCATCTTCTTGCCATACTTCCAGCCTGTGGGAGTCCTCGTGGTAGTGACACCGGGGTACTTGCCGAGTATCGTCGCTTCTTGCGAGACACCCGGTGCGAAGATATCGCTGATTAGGTTGGTGCTTATCCGCCCCTCGTCATCCAACATGCTCGGTTTGAGTGTCGGGGAGCCAGTTCGCATTCCCGGCAGGAAGTAGTCGAAGGGGGTATCGAACATCGACGTCATGGCTTGCATGCCAGTAGCAGGAGCCAAGCCCCCTCCCGGTCTTCTCATCAGCAATCCAGCCTTGTCCTCGTGGCTCCAGTTGCTCTTCAACTCGTAGTCATACTCTGGAGTGCAATCCAACAGTGCTTCGTACATCATCATCAGACGCTTGTACAAGTCAGTCTCTGTAGAACACCATTTCGCCATCTTGTCGGAAGCCCCGAGTTCCTTCCAGTGGTCCTCAGCGACCTGACCGCTCACTTTTCCGTCCTCTCCTACGTCAAATAGGCTGAGGAGGATAGCCTGACAGTGCTTGAGATACTCTATTTCGTCTGTGTAGTCATGGCTGGAGGTTTGCTTCTTTCTCCACTCTGGGAGTGTGCCCCCTTCCTGCTCTGAGAACGTCGCTTGCATTCTCTTCTCGAAGTCACCATAGGGCATGCGGACCAAGGCTCTCTGCTGCCTAGCACTGCCCATCTCCTTCCTGCTGATGAGGCTCATAGTGGCATAGAGTTTCTCCTTAGTGTCTTGCAACTCCTTAGACTTGGGCATGGTGAAACTGTGGTACACGTGCTCGGCATCATCCAAATCAAACACCTCTGAGTAGTCTGCTAGTGAGAATTGTGGGTCCAACTCCTGCGCTAGTTGCTCTATCTCCTGATACAAAGCCATCGATTCACCAACGGACAGATTCGGGTCTCTCTGCATGGCTCTTAGTTCAGCAAGGCGGGCTCTGTTGTCCTTCTGCTCGAACTTGAGTCGATTCATCTCCTCTCTGTGGGTCATCTCTAGGGCATCGATTGTCTGTCTCATACCCCTAGATTCAATGTGGCCTTGGTCGTAGTTGGGGTGATGCAACGAGAAGCCCGTCCTCCTGCTAGCAAGCAACTCACTGGGGCTGCCTTCACCACACATGCTGCACGAACAACCACCACCATGACGCCCGTTCCACGAGGAGACGAGGTTGCTCATCAGGATTCGATTGAATGCCAGTTCCTCCCTCCCTTGGCCCATAACCCCTCCTCGCTCTCGCGTGACAACGCTATCCAGAAGGTCCTGCAACTGCTTTCTCCTACTGTCCTGAGGCGCAGGTCGCCCCTCATCGTCGATTAGGTCTTGGTTCTGGCTGAGTATCTCCCTTATGGCTTGCACGAAGTGAGACTTGTCGAAGGAATCAGTCAGCCCCAAGTCTCGTTTGAAATCGAGCAAGCGCTCTCCATCGGTCTCTAGCAACTCGTCTGCATCGAAGTAATTGCCCTTGCCCCAGTATGACAAGTCGAATATCTGGGGCGGGTACGAAGCGAATCCATGGGAGACTCCGATTCTGTTGTCCTCGTCGCCCATCTGGGCTATTCCCTTGATGTTCGGTAGGTTTCCCTCGTCTAGAATCTGCCTGAAGAGCCTCTCGTCCTTGTTCTTCTGCCTGTGTATCTGATAGGAGCGTGCAGGCTGTATCACCGTAGCCTCTAGGTAGTCCATCGCTTGCGTCATGGCTGACATCAGCCTGCTTCGCAATGCCCCTTGGTTGACTTTACTGAATCTCCTCTCTCCCTCCTCTTCAAAACTGGTTTGCAACCGCTCTATCTCAGCCTCTACGGCTGCGAGGTTCTGCGGGTTGCCGCGCTGCTCCCTCCTCTGCGCTCGGAGGCGGTCTAACTCGTCAAAACGGTCTACCTCGTCGAATTCGTCAAGATGGCTCCCTAGGGCCTCTGCCAGTTCTGGGTCCATGACGAACATGGGCATGATTCGGGCCATCTGGTCCAAGATGTGCTTCTCTCCCAAGCCCGGAGGCAGGTCACGAGCGAATTTCTTCAGTATCATCCTAGCCTGCTTCTCCTCCTCTCGCAATTTCTCCAACTGCTCTTGCCGCTCTGGACCATCCAAGCCCGGCCTAGGAAGCCAAACCATGTTCTTGTTTCTATCCACATCCCACTTGAACAACTTGTGCCTGCGCCAGAGGTATCTTCTCAACTGGGCTTGGGGGTCTCTCCAGTTGTAACGCATCCCCTTGTCCTTATCGAGTACGTTGGATATCTCACCCGCCTTCAGGAGGAACGCTCCTTCTATGAAGGTCCTCATCTCAGAGGAGAGGCTGTCATACCCACTCTTGAGGCTGTCCTGTATGCTTTCCAGCACTTTGATTTCTTGGTCGTCAGGCTCGTTGGACAACACTGGGGAATCGCCGTATATCTGGCTCCTCTCCTTGGATAGGTTCTGCCTGCCTCCCACTATCCTAGTGGCTTGCTTCGCCATTGCATCTATCCGGTTGTCTATGTCGTACATCTCCATGCGTCGCTCTTGAATCTCATCGCCCTGCGTCGGGTCCAACTCCGAGATTTCTTTTTCCAGTTTCTTCTTTCTACTTTGCAACTGCTCTAGTTCATTGGAGGTCATTGTCTGGAATTGGTCTAGGAAAGCGTCCTCAATGCTAGTGAATTCGGCTTTCTCTTTCTTCTTGCCTTCTAGAAGGTCCTCAGGGTCGCTAATACCTTGCTCTTCGAGGTTCGCTTCGTACTCCTCGAACTCCTTCTGCTTCTCTTCGTCCGTTTTGTCCTTCTTGAGAACAGACCACCATGTCTTACGACCGGACACGTCAACCGCTATAGGGCGAAGGTTTTGAGGTTATTGGCCCGATTTCTCCTTTGTAATACGACATGAAGTCTGGCTTCCCATAAGCATCTGTAGGCCAAGGCATATCCCTGAGTACTTGCACGTTCCTCCCGGTTCTGGGGTTTTGAACAGAGCCTGTAGGGTCGATTGTTTCTCTTGTCGCCCATCTTGGGTAGTTTCTCGATAATGTCTCGTCGTCATCTATTTCAAACTGAGTATAGTCTGCTAGGGCCCCACGGTAGGCTTGCCTCCCAGTCTGCGGGTCAACCCCTGTACCGGAGTATTTTGTTTGACCCCGTTCATTTGCCAGTCTGGAAATAGCAGGATTTAGTTCTCGTTCCTCTATCGACCTGTCTATCGCAATGTTAGCGATTTCTTCTTGCTCTGCTTCAGTCAAAATCCGCTTTTCACCTAGATAGTATTCTACTACTTCATAGAGTCCTTCCTCTCCACCTCCTATTGCAGCCAAATGGAGCAATTCACTCGCTGTCATGAAGTCATAGGGTGTTTTTCGCTCATGTTCGTCCAAAGATTCCCAGAAAGTGGGCTCCTTGGCAGATTTTAGGACTTCCCAAGCATCCTCTAGGGCCACGTCTGCTGCAAAGGGGGTCACACCTAAGATTTTTCTGTCCTCAAGCAAGTAGCGCAGTAGGTGAACGTCTTCCTAGTCATTCTACGCCTGCATCTAGCGCATTTGTAGTCGTCATCGAGCGTTCTCTTGTATCTGAAGTCTACCATGTCAAGAATAATCCCTCAAGTCCGCATCTGTCGTCTCTGGCATGGGAGGTTCCTCGTAATCCTCATTTTCTTCTTGTTGCAAAGCACAAGGCAGACAATACTTGGAACCATGCTTCTTCATAGCATTGCAATCAGGGTTCGCACACCATCTAGCGTCGAAACCCATGGGATTTCGGTATATTCTCTGGTTGTGGTCTATCTGGTATTGCTCTTCTTCGTCAGTTGGGGCACTTGCAGGGTCCCTATAGAGGCTTTTCAGCAGTAACCAAGCCTCCTGTAAAGCCATATGTGTTGCAAAGCGGGCCTTCGTAAGAATTTTTCCAGAAAATTTTTCATTTGGCGCCCAACGAATCATATGGCTTTCCAGAAAAAAATTTCTGTAGAACGCACGCGGCTATGAAGGGCGACGCGCCATATGGTCCTACGTAAATCCGGCTAACGCGCCATATGGGCATATGGCTCGCGGCGTGGCTTCGCCACGCATACGGTTGGGCGCACGGCGCTCAACTGCCTCCCCTTCGGTCAAAATCGCGCCATATGCTTTTACCTTATAAAGGGCCCACTCCCGCTTGTGGGAATTGCATGAGTGACAACAGTCATGATGTAGTATCTGCTTTGATGCAGATGGCTCTGGCCGCCGGGTATGAGGTGCCCACGACCATAGAGCCTGTCAGCGATGACGAACCCTCCGGCCCTGCCGGATTTGACCTCGTGGCGGTGACGGGTCTGCCACAAAAACTACCCCAGAAGCAGGCTATGGTCTACTTCGACTGCTACCTTGACGACGATGACGGTGTCGTAGTCAGGAACAACAAGCAGATGGGGAAACCACAGGTGAGAGCCATGTGGCGAACCCAGATGTCCCAGAGGAAGGGAACTCTCTCTGGGGACGGCAAGACGACTATGGTTGTCTTCCGCCGTGACACCGAGTTGGACGACATAGTGAGGATTGCGCACTCACTCGTCCCTCGCCTCGTCAGAGGCAGGGATTGGTCGTCAGAGCATTGGAATGCTCTGGGCTCTGCTCTGGCAGGGTTCAACCCCGACATCACAGAGGGCATCGTCAAAGACCTCTATGGTGTACTAAACTTGGTGGAGGTCAAGTCGGCCAACGACAACGTCCTCCCTGCCCCGGTGACCCCAAGCAAGAAGCCGACCAAGACTGCTTGGAAGAAGGCAGTAAAGGCAGCGCAAGCCATTGTCACCGCTCTTGAGGTACCTGTATCCACAGGCAAGAGCAAGAAGGCCCCCAAGACGAAAGGGGGTCTGAGGTACCAGAAGCCACGACGCAGATGAGTGCCAAACGGTGCGGGGGGCCTTCGGGCCCCTCGCCCAACCCATTTGGCGGTCTGGGGTTGATTTTACCCCCTAATCCTGCCACTACCTCAACCATATGGTTGGTGAAATTCCTATGCTATCGAAGACGCACAGCATCACAAGTTGCAGTTTTAACTGTATGGTCTGCAACAAACCACTCCTTGTAGTGACCGACCCATCCCTGCCGGGCCACTACGCACAAAGGAGGGAGGTCGGCACTCTCCAAAGGGTATGCTATCCCCTTACACGCCGTGAAAGGAGCCAAATGGCTCGCCTCCCTTCTCAAGATTCTTTCTTCTCTCTCATAAGAGAATATATATTATCTCTCAAGAATACAATGAGAATATCAGTAATCCCCTTCCCATTCACACTTGCTACAAAGGAGAGTGTACAATGACAACAGATGAAACAAACGAGAACGGAATGATGAACAACAACGGAAGCCCATTGGGGACGAAGGTAATCAGAATGCTCAACAAGGCGATGATTATCCTCAAGAATGGAGAGCCAAAGACCCACGACGAGGCAATTGATGTCTATTGGCAGACAAGGAGACTACCCACTAGGAAGAGCCTAGAGTACGAGGATGACCTCGGTATCGAGGGGCCAGACTACTACCTCTACGAGCAACTAGAGACCTTCTTCGACTTCGATGTCCTCAGAACGACCAAGGGGCCTTCTCGACACATGAGAGTAGAGAGATACCTGCGACAGAACTTCGCAGACTACAGGCGCCTCATCAAGATATACACAGATGCAGAGTACCGCCACCAGCACTTCATCAAGACTGACCCAGACTACGCAGCAATCCATGCCCCACAGAAGGGCAACTCGGAGGATGCATGAGCATGGGATGGAAAGTCGTATGGAGAGGCATTTACCCCATGAGAGGGGAGCAGTGGCTAGACGAGAACTTCCCCGGAAACCTGAACATCAGGTACAACGGTGGTGAGAGAGCAGACTACAATCCTTTGCCCGGTGTTGTCTACTCACGAATAGTGCAGAACGAGAANTATGGCTACTACACAGCGGAGGTGTGGGAATGAGCAGAAGAGGAATGAACATCACCGATAGGATATTCAACATCACCAGCGTACTGAGCAGGACTTTCCTCTGGAAGAACTACGTTGGGCTTCTGGAGGAGATAGTCGAGAATCAGAGAGCGATACTGATGGAGTTGAGGAAGCAGAACAGGAGGATGAGAAAGTGAGCAGAGGCAGGTCACCGCAGACTAGAATCAGAGACATGGGTCTCATCACCGACAAGGGTCTCGCCTACTCGATTCTGATGAACCTTCTGGACTGTTACTCATCAGCCTACAAGGTCTACACAGATGGCTATGCCTACGATGCTGATGGGATTTGCAGAGGCAGGACGAACAAGTACGGCAAGAGACTCCTCGACAAGGTCATCAGGAACATAACGAATGTGGGTAACGATACTCGTATCCACCACTTCCTTCGTGGTCTGAGAAAGAGAGGAGAGAGGCACGTCATAGTCTACGACCACAAGTTGCACTACTTCTCCCTCAAGCACAGGGGAGGCAACCGAGGAAGCAGACAGGAAGAGTGGATGGTCACCGACTACGAGGTTGTGGAGGCGACGGCTGGCATGATGTACGTCTATGGCCACAACAACAGACACCGAGCAAACTACGCTGTCAATGACTACGAGGTAATCCACTTCATTGGTGGGATTGTATCAGCATGGGGAGAGATTCACTGTATCCCGAAGAGGAGGAGATAGAATGCCCTCCACGCTACTAATTAGGATTGCAACAGCCGAGTGGGAATGGGAACTGCATGAGGTCGAATGAGATGGATATAGAGATGTATGGCCCTTACCATTGGATTGACGCTGAGTCTGCCATTGAGGACGCTTTCAACAAGGAGGCTGAGCAGTTGCAACTGAGATTGTGGAAGGGTATGAGCAGAGAGGAGAGGATATTCGTAGCCAATCGCCTCGATGTGGAGTGCCCTGTCGATACTCCATGGCCAACGATGTTCATCGACTCCAACGGCTACATCAGAAGAGAGAATGGGAGGTTTTTGTGATGACACCGTACGTATGGAGACCACTACCCGGCCTCGATGAGGAGACTTTGAGGGATTTGTACGAGTACCGAGGCATGTCCACAAGAGAGATTGCCGAGCATTTCGGACGCAGTCGTAACACCATCAAGAAGCACTTCCAAATGTTCGGGATTCAGATGACACCACAGGAGTACATCGACCGTCCTGACATTGCAACAGAGGAGATTCACGATTGGTTCCAAGCCGTATTGGAGGCTAGCGGTGTGGAGAGGATAGACAGTGAGTCTGGCTACCCATTGGAGATGCTACCAACCATGTTCGACCAGATTATCATGCACCCATCGCAGAAGGAGATGTTCAATATCTCCAAGCCGGTGTCGAACAGCAAGAACGTCTTCGAGATGAGGATACTCGTCACTCTCTTCCGTCCCGAGTTGATTAGAGGAGAGATTACGGTGAAGGGTCTGAGGCACACTACGTCCTTCGTTCAAGCATTCACTAGATTCTACCCAGAGGAGGCCCTGCCATACTTGGCAGACAATCTGTGGAGATTCAAGCGTCCTACAAGGGAGAAACTCATGCCTGTCGGTATCACATCAGACTTCCAACTATCGAATGGGAGGCCCAACTACCACTTGGTCTACCCCATCCTGAAACTCATCCATGAGAGGTGGACTCAGCACTTGGGGAGGCCGCTGAATTGTGAGGACTTGTACGAGTCTCCTCGCATCTCAGTGCAGGATGGTGAGTACGAGGGTCAATTGGGGCTATTGGACATGGAGTGGTTCCCAAAGGAGGCTTGGTATCCTCTCTTCGACCAGTTGAAGCGCCACACCGGGGCTTACTACACTCCGGTAGAGGATGCTATCGGCATTGCCAACGAGAAGTACTATCGTTTCTATCGTGACATGGAGAGGTTCTTCGTGAGGAGAGGCGAACAAGGGAGATTCGAGGACAGTGAGTGGAATACCTACGACTACCTCATCGCTCACAATCACAAGTTTGCAGCAAGGGAGAACTTCCTATGGCGGAGAGTAGATGTGCTACGGGATTGGTTCGTTCGTGGTCTAGGTGGGCATCATGGTGAACTCATGCATGAGAGTTGGGAGAACTTCCCATACTCAGCATCACGCCGCCTTCTCAACAAGGTGGAGAACATGAGGATAGCCATGCTCAGACATATCCCCTTCTATCAGCAAGCGGCGGCAGGAGTGACTTACAACACACCAAACATGACTTCACTCAACCCCTCGATACTGCACTTCGTCACTCTGCTGTGGCCTGACTTCGATTGGGACTACATCAAGTTGGAGAGGAACATCGGTAGCGAGGACTTCCTCAAGGAGCATCTCATTCACTTCTCAGACGATGACACTGTAGTGCTCACCAAGACCATTGATTGTAGGTTGTGGAAGCCTGATGGCTCACGACTCCACTATCCTCCCAGCGAGCACACTGAGAGGCCCGGCCCGATGTCCTTTGACATCATGCTACCGAAGTATGGCATCATATTCGAGTTGCAAGGTGGGCAGCACTACGATGAGGGTGCATTCGAGGGTGGTCGTTTCTCAGCGGAGGAACGAGACGACTTCATAGTCTACTCACAAGACCTAGCAACTAGGCAGTTCCATGACAGAACCAAGAAGGCGTATGCATATCGGAGAGGATGGCTCACCATCTATGTCCCTTGTGCACCGAACGCTCGTCCTGTCAAGGGAGTGCATGGCCCTCTGTCATGCTGGAACTTCAACATGACTAACGAGAAGACGATACACTCAGACAGGAGGAACACCTACGGCTACCCCTACGAGGGTTTGCTCGAACTCATCGAGACTCAGGTCTCCAATTGGAGGAAGCCTGACCATGTCCAAAGAGGCACGGCACTACTCGCAGAACTGCGAGCCAATTACGAACAACACTCACCATCATATGGAGAGGAGGCATGAAACAATGGAAAAAACATACTACAAGAGAGAGTATTATGACAACAAGAAGGGACGCTTTGTGACCAAAGTGAGTACCGACATTGGCAAACTAGTTGCCAAGAACGAGGTATTCGGAGTAGCGAGGGCAGACGGCACAGTCCGTGACCCTCCGGTCACCAGAATCAGCAAGAGGGAGTACGAGATACTCAAGAGAGGTTGGGGTGATGACTCCATCGCTCGGCCCGTGTACTGGTTCGACGTAGTCAAAGGGATAGGAGACAACAACGACGGCTACATCTACGGCATAGAGTACATGGACGGAGAGGAAATTGCCGATTGCGAGTGGTTCGAGACGGAGGCACAGAGAGATAGCGTGCTCAAGGAGTATTTCGAGAATGTATCAGTATTAATGGGGGAGGAAGAATGACAGACGAGACACAGGAGACAATTGACGACATAATGAAGGCTATCACCAGCGGAGACTACGGCTCCAAAGGGCAGATGGAGAAGGTGCAGGAGATGGTGAACAACCTGTACAGCCCCGCTGTCGTTCTGGAAGACCAGAGATACGCCGCCTTGGGTGAGAGTCTCTATGTCACCACTCATCTAGGTGCGAAGAGGCCCATACTAGGAGATGAGAAGAGGCAGTCTCTGCCTATATTGAGAGCCGATGTCGATAGTCTCGCTTCGCTTCTCACAGTCCTCCAGAGATTGGGAATACTAGAGTCAGTGTTGAAGGAGGACTATGTGATACGCAGATACCTCCAACCTCAGCAGAATATCATCTTCCGCATGGTGAAGGACATCGAGGAATCTTCCGCCGCAAAGAGAGTCATAGTCATACAGGCTCTCAGTGGTTATCTAGCCCACCTGCTATCGGATATGATGGAAGAGGAGAAGAACCAACTCAACGCCGTGCAGAGGAGCATTTCCCTTCCTCCAACTACCATCGCTTGGATTAGGCAGAACACCGACTCGGAAGGGAATGTGGACTATCGTGCTATGGGCAAATACTTCCACGACATGAGGAAGGAGGGATGTGGCTCTGGTACGAGTGCAGCCCTCAGCGTCATGTCCGGCTTGTTCCGCTGGTCTACCGAACCCTCACTACCGAGGAAGTCGCAGAAGGCCAGAGGCATACAGGCCATGAGCGGTGACGACTACCCGAGGACTCATTGGCTATGGCAGGTCAAGCCGTCCATGTTCCTCTCATTGGAGGATTCTACACAGGCGACTGCTTCCGAGTTGATGGCTAGCATGAGAGTCGCATTCGGTTCTATCAAGGAGGTTTTCAAGACTGGTATCTTCATCAGGACTTGCCCAGCCTCTCCTAGGCCGGGCGCTCTGGAGAACGTGAAGGCACACAGCCCTGCTGAGTTGCTCAAGGGTATCAGATACCTCGGTAGGGGGATGCTGGATGAGGACTGTGCGGATTACGACCCTGAGGGCTGTCTGTGCGTCATGCCATTCATCCCACCATCCTGCTCTGCTGTTGCTGTCGTTGGTCACAATGAGATAGTGATGGGGCCGAGTTTCGATGGTGTCACAGCAGGTGGGGGTAGCAACGTCATCATCCCAATCGCACAAGAATTGGCCATCAAGATGAGACACGAGGTAGAGCACATGGGACTAGGTGATGGCATGGACAACCACGAGATTGAACTCGTATGGAACAACGACAGATACCCCGGCGGTGCAACCCCCATCAAATTCAAACAAGCAGTCCAGAACTCGGGGTACGACAAGGAGACTCTGCCTATAATCACGCAAGTCAGGGGCTTGCATGAGGCGAAGGAGATGCTTGCTCCCCCACCTGTCGTGGATGGGGAGACATTGACTGTGCGAGGCAACATTCCTGACGGTGTGGTGGAGCAACAGACTCACATCAACGTCGGTAGTGGTGATTTGTCCGAGTGCATCAACCTCGAGCAACTAGCAGAGAAGGGAGAACTACCTGATGGGCTCGTGGTGTATGCACCTAGTGGTTCTTCCAATGCTCACGTTGCCGGTGTTGGCATCCAGTGGGATATTCCAGTCATCTATGGCATCCTACCAAGGGAGGACGGCACTGTCTGGACTGAGATATCAGGTTGGGTGACAGACATCGAGGGAGCCGAGCCCACTACGTACAAGCCATCTGCACTCAAGGAGTTCTTCTTCATGGGTTGCAATGATGGTGACAAGCATTGGGACTACGGCTACCACGTCCTCTCTCAATTCTTCCACACATACCTTACCGGACCTCGCAACGACCCGAGATTCGAGGCTTACTTGGGTGGCTTCTACTCAGCATGGATTCTCAAGGCTACTCTCGCAGTAGCGATGGGCGAAGTGAGACACGCTTACGGTGGTAACAAGGCAAAGATGCACCCAGTGCATGGTGCTATCCACTCTTATGTGATATCTGCCCTAGCAGGTGAGAGCGACCTTTCACTAGGTGGTAGAGGCACCTACTACAATCTGCTCAAGAACAAGCCAGTGGGAATGCACAACCTAATGTTGATGCTTTCTTGCTACGAGAGGCTGTTCAACGAGCCGAATTGGCCATCTTCATACGGTGGCAAGAACTACTACGAGTCCGTCAACAAGGCCACTAAGGTGGCTAGCACTCTGGACACGCTAATGAACACCTACTACCATCCCAACACAGAGGAAGAGTTGTTCAAGAGGTTGCTAGGTGAGATTAACACCTTGGAGAATGCGGTGCACAACTGCGCATTCTTCTTCAACAAGTTCGTTGCAAACAAGAAGTGGTTCGACATTGGCACTAGCCATCACAGCAACACATCGAAGTTGGAGCATCAGTATCACGTAGTCTCTGCTTTGCAGTATCACTTCTACACCGAGATAGACGAGCCGCATCACCTCTCGAGCCAGTTGGTCGAATATCATCACCATTGGACGACGGCACAGTACAATGAGGGGCTGTCTTCAAAATACCAACTCGAACTACCCGATGTCTTGGATTACTTGTCTCTGTGTAACATAGATGACAACTTGGAGGCGGTGGCTTGCCACACCATGGTCGAGGCTGTGGATAGATTCAGAATGCAAGGCAATGTTATCCACCATCTTGGTACTTGCACTCTCCACGGCTGTGACTTAATCAAGTGTCAGGAGTTGCAGAGTGCCTCCGAGTGGGGTCTAACTAGCACTGAACTCGCTACTCTGACTCAATTGCTTGGGAATGCTCCCAAGCCCTTCGGCCACATGACTCCCGTATTCACGCCGGTTTCGAGTTCCTCCATGGAGGCTGTATTCAATACCGAGATAGACAAAGAGGCAGGACTTGTGTACGACTCTAACTCAACTATCTTCACCGAGACTGAGAGATGGGCTGACAGTGGTGAACAAACTTGGGCAATTAACGCCGAGAAGATGAGATTCGTACCACACTGGTCGTTGAGGGGCAAGCACTCTCTACTCGATTGGGGAGAGGTGCCTGTCTTCATTGGTAAGAAGTGCAGTGCCATGTATCCTCAAAAGCAAGTCAATCTCTTTATCGAGATACTAAATGACGCATTGTCGAGGTTCGATGCACGGACTCTTCTCACTCACTTCTTCGCTATCTTGAGGATTGACGGAGGGAAAGAGCGGGAGGTAATGGACTACTGCGGGAAGCACGACTTCTCCGATGTGGCTAGGACTACCAGCAGTTTCCTCCGCACTATCAACGTCATATCCCAAGGCCTGTTCAAGTTCGCTAAGACTCACCCGATGATAGTGGCGGGTGATATGTCACGGACTGACGTGTACACAGATTGGCGCAAGTGGACAACTAGAGACGCATTGCTCTGGGCTCTCATGATGCAGATAAGCAACTCAACAGGGCAGACTCTCCACATGTGGATGCTGCCCACTACTGACATACTGAAAACATTCCAGATTGGATTCGGCAACGAGTTCGTGAAGGAGGTGCTACAACAATGAAAAACATAGTACAAGAGAACATGATGAAACACGAAATAGTGCAGGCGAAAGACCCAACCTCGGAGGTTTGGACTTGGCCTGAGGGGTCACTGAAGTCGGGCCCTTACGCTCAGTTGAGCGTAAAAGTATCACATATGCACGGTGGGAAGTTGCACTTCCAATTCACCTGTGCTGATGTGGAGGGGCTCCACAGCGACATGCAGGAGGAACTAGGGACACCGTTCATTTTCCTCGCAGATACTGCGCTGAGGAACTACGGGGCATCGTTCAATCTATCCGTGCAGTACGGGTCGATAGATGCGAACAACCTACAGGGCTTGGCGAAAGCCATCGAGAGTGACGAGGATTGCTTCGTGCAATCCTGTGCTAGCGATGCCAAGGACTACGCTGTGGCGCAGTTCCGTGGTGTGGTGGATGGCGTGGACAACAAGGGAGTGGAAGTCAAGATGCTGGATTTCAGAGTCGGGGCTGAGTCGAACAGGATGCTGATAGCGTTCAGTCACGTGCCCTCGATAGTCAGCAAGGAGTCGATGAACTACCCCGAGATGAGGGGAGAGTGGTTCCTCGCTTGGCTGTGCTCCCGGTACTTCGTCAACGATATACAGGAGGAAGAGTGAATGGATTTGGATATAGTCACTATCGCTCTCAATCTCATGATGTCCGATTACAAGGACAATGGGAATATCGACGATACAGCCAACCAATTCCCGGCTAGTATGTTGCTGGAGGCTCTTGTGAGAGGCAAGAGCAGTCTCGCAAGCGTCAAGCCTGCTCACAAGAACCTGCTACTACGGGTGATTAATGCATTGGAGATGACTTTGCACATCGACGAGACTGTTGTGCGTTGTCAGATAGACGGTTTGGATGAGAATATCATGAAGGAGTTGGTATGATGGGTTACGGAACATATTCTTGGAGTGGTCACTCGTACCAGAGCAAGTCCTACCACAGCGAATGCCACAGTGGCAATCCTCTGGTTTTCACTACTCACGATGGCATCGAGGTATATGCCGGTGGTAGCAGTCGCAGTGGTGGTTGGTGGAAGATGGACGAACTACCGGAGTTCGCCATGGGCCCAGACAGTGAGGTCAGGAAGGGTTACAGCAAACTCAAAGTAGACACCAAGGGCAAGAACATGGAAGGATGGTCCTGCATCAAGGTGATAGAGGAGAAGACCCCTCCAGCAGTTTTGGAGATGGACTTCCCTGACTATGGAGTACCGAGAGACTGCACTGTGGAGTTCTGGGTGGCCCTAGCGGCAGACCTCAGAGAGAGGGGCATCAAGACCGTCCATGCCATGTGCATGGGTGGTCACGGCAGGACTGGCATTCAACTAGCCTGTCTTCGATGGCATCTAGCAACCGAGGAAGAGAGGAAGGCTTGGCCTGACGCTCACACTCTAATCACCCACATCCGGGACAACTACTGCCAGAAGGCCGTCGAGGCTGACAAGCAGCAGGACTACGTAGCCAAGATGTGCGGCATACCCGCAGGTAAGGAATTGGGGTTTCACAAGTATCAAAGTACCACGAAGACGACCACCAGTACTGGTACGGTTTCTAAGCCAACGAAGACCTCACTGACTCCTCACAACAGGTCACTGCTAGAATGTGACCAATGCGACCTGCACCTTTGGGAGGACGACAAGGTGTATGATGCAGAGGAGGAGGAACTATGCTACGACCACAAGTGCAACGGCCACTTCATGGATGTCACGGAATTGACTGTCAAGAGAAGCCTACTGCAAGATGTCGACATGTACCAAATCTGCCTTGCTACACTCGATGTATGCTCTGACGTGAGTGGTTACGAGTTCGGTGTCCTCAACGAGGAGATAATGGAGAAGATGCATGGCAAGGAGTGGCCCAAGTTGATGGACAGGCTGATGTCACAGAACGGCAAGATGACAGTTCGTGGCAAACTACTGAGAGCATTGCATCAGGAGTTGAAGAAGCCCACGGCAGACAATGTGCTAGTGTGCTACTACGACAGCATCACCTCCCCGAAAGTCGAAGACCACATCACTGAGTCCTACACAGGCAAGTCCAAGAGGAGCCTCAGGACTTGGAAGGAATGTGGCTTCTGCACCACTACGATATCACCAGACAGACTATCTGTCGCATATCTAGTCCAGAACGGCAAGGAGTTGGCTAAGACCTGCTGCCCTGAGTGCATGGTACACAGCCAACTAGAACTGCGACCTGCTCTGAAAACAGGGAAGGCAGGTATCGTGGAGTACGAGGGTAAGGAGTACACCATGGTGAACGGTGTCAGCCCTCAGCAGATTCTAGTTGCCAAGTCCCTGCGAGACGATAACAAGAGCCATTGGGACGCAGAGGACGACGATGAGTTTGATGACATCATACTCAATTTCGATGACAAGGAAAGAACAATCACCCAAACAGGCGGTAGGACTCTGGAGGACTACGCTGACCTCAGCCCTGCCGAGAAGCAGGAATGGGCAGCAGACATACTCGAAGAGTATGGGTTGGAGGAACTCCCAGATGACGAGATAGACCGGGGACTCCTCGAACTTGGTCTCAATAGCGCAGAGTTGAAGAAGGCACAAGCCGAATACCTAGCGAGGAAGAATGACAGTATCGATGTCGATACCCTGATGGCTATTGACAACCAGAGCGTCGAAGATTACTTCGACTATGACAATGTCGACCCCAAGTACGGGGGCAACAACAAGGAGGAAGAAGAATGAACAGAGATTTTGGAAATGAACAAACGAATGAAGAGTATGCCAGACTGTTGAGCATGAGCCATGAGCAATTGGCCGTGTTCGCAATTCGGCTGTTAGAGGCAAATGGTCACGTGGGGGTGAAAGTATGAGCGATGACGACTCAATTGACAAGGAGTTCGAGCAGATAATGAAGGCTCATCTCCCCACTGTGGACTTGGAGTCTCTCAAGCCCGAGACAGGTAGTTTGGAGGATATGCAACTACGTCTAGATGCCACAGAGCAGAGCATCAAGGAGTTGACCGGGGCTTTGAAGGAGACTGTGTCCTTGTACAAGATGGCCAAGGAGGAAGCAGCGATGCTGAAGGCCGCTCACGTAAGTGCCAAGGCAGCCGCGGCGGATACAAGCAAGAAACTGGCAATAGACTTGATGTCGATGTTTGCCATCAATTACAGTGCATTGGTCGACAACATGCTAGAATCTGGAGTGATTGACTCGAAGCAAATCATAGAGTCGATAAAAACTCGAATGGAGAGCGAGAGCGAGACTAAGAGGTTCCGACAGAAAGTGGTTGAGTCAATCAAGGAGTCGCTGGATATAGACTACGAAGGCATGGAGATTGAGTACGGTGAACTTGTAGACCACATATCCTACGATGACATAGCGTACAACATCTGCTACTCGTCATTGTCGGACTACGTATCCTTCGACCCAACGGACCACTGGGACTCGAGTGACTTGGCGCAATACTTCGGTGCAGATGACATCGCTCAATACATGGACAATGAGGACGTGGCTGGATACCTAGACGTCGATGACGTCGCTTCGCAACTAGACCTTGATGACATAGCAAGCAGGATTGACATGGATGTGCTGGCTCAGGCAGTTGCAGAGTTGAAAGGTGATGAGTGATGAGAATTCACGTTTTTAATACACAATCTGGCGAAGCGAACATAGACTTCGATAAGGTAGTAGCAATAGTACGCCACCTCCCTCATCGGGAAAATTTCAATGTGGATTTACATATGGATAGTGGTACTATATTCACGTTGTCCGACTGTGACGTACCAGATTACATGATGCTGTTGGATGCTTGGTCAAGAGGGGAAGAAGAATGATAGGACCTGAAGAGAAGGATGACGTCTACGAAGCCTATCTGAAGATAGTTGCACAGGAGTATGAATTACCTGATGACCTCTATGTCTGGGCTATTGACAAGGCTAAAGATTGGAAATCATACGCACCCGATGAGATACCATATTGGTCAGCGTGGTTCGCTGCCCGAAAAGTGGCTTGGGCACTGCTGGGCAAAGTGAGAGGACTAGAAGGAGAGGAGATTACTCCTGAGATGATAGAGGAATTCAGAAGCCTCTGTGCCACTTTGGCATATGATTGAGGTGTTAAAATGCTAGGAATTGCAATAGATGACAAAAAACAAATGAGATTCGCAAAAGCGATACAAAAAAGGAAGTGAGAAGAATGAGTGACAGAAGAAGAATGATGGACATAGAAAGAGACGGCTTAGGTTGGCGCAAGGACAAGTATGACTTTGCCATGCAGTACCTACATGACAACCCCGAGCAGATACATGATGCTTGGGGCGACCCTGCGGATTATGAGGGTAGAGGTGGCGAACTGTTTGGCTTCGTTGGCCCAGATTGGACGAGCAGTTCCAACGAGGGCAGGTACGAGGGAACCGTTGGCGGAACCTGTGGTTGCCTGCAACAGATAAGGAAAGCGAAGGAAGACGGCCATGACGGGAGTTCTGGGGAGATGTGCATGTCACATTGGCCCAGACTATGGGAGCAAATTGCCTCCGATAGGAGGCTTCCGTTCGACAGTTGCGACATCGGGTTAGAAGACCTACCTGTATTCGCTGAGTGGCAGAGGAAGGTAGACCTCATGAGGATTGCTGACGGCATTGAGGTTGACCCATTGGGGGCTTACGCCTGAGACAGCCTACGGCGGGGAGTGTGGGGGCTCCCTGCCCAAAGGCTAGAAGGAGGAATAATTATGCCACAGTACGAAGTAGTAGCAACAGTCGACATAACATACAGCATAGAGGCAGAGAGTGAGGAGGATGCCATCCAAGCATATTGGGATGGTAGGATTCACGCATCGAAGGACTACGGCGATTGGGACACCCAAGAAGTGGAGGCACACGAATCATGAGCAGGTATCTGATAGGCATGAGCGGTGACAAGGACAAGATGATTGAGCATCTTGAGAAGTGCGAGAAGAGGATGTTGGAGCAGTTAGCAGAGATACGAGAGGTGGCCCTGAACATAACCGAAGATTTAACTCGCAAGAGAATACTCGAACTGTGTAATGTGTATCTCGACAAGCGTAGTGACAAGCAGAAGATGCAAGACGAGATAGACGAGTTGAAGCAGCAACTTCTGAATCAGCAGAAAATCATAAGCGGATTGATGGAGGGAGACGAATGAAGGAATACCTAGTGATGAAGACAGTCACCTTCACCATCAAGGTGGAGGCGGAGGACGAAGAGGAAGCCTACCTCATGGGATTGCACTACGACGAGCAGAAGGAGAGACTCGGTAATGGTGACTATTGCAGCGCCTTCAACTACGAGGTCGAGGATGTCCAGACGGATGAGGTGATAGAATGAAAGACGAGGCAGGGCAAGAGATTGAATTAGGAATGTGGAATAGATTGCTAGAAGAGAAACATGTTCTGATGAAGAAATTGCAAGAATATGAAGCAAAGGAACGGAGTAAGGAGAGGTGGCAGCCGCATGTTGAGTTGGAAAAACAGTTAACATACATGTACGACTGCAAGCGCAGATTGGAAGATGCTGCATACTATCAAAACGAGGCTGAAGACATCTCTAAAGAGTTTCATCTAGACCTACAAACATATGGTCGAGCATGTATATGGGATGCTTATGCAGACCTTGAGAAACAGATAGAGGCGAAGGAAAAGGAATCTCTGGAAATGTACCAACGACTGGAGGAAGAGGAATGAGCAAGAAGATGAAGTGCCCCAAGTGTGGAACAGAGGACGAAGGCGACTTCACAGTATGGAAGAAGGGTAGTGTCGGATTCTCAGTCGAGTTCAATGGGTATGATATAGACCCTGACGATGAGAGGTGGACTGACCTGTATTTCGAGGCTATCTCATGCCAATGCGGATACGAGTCCCAGCGTGAATCGGACTTCCTAGTGGAGGTAAGAGAATGAGAGTCGGAGATGTGAGGAAGTTCCTTCCCAAGGACGATGACGAGCAGATAATCATCGCTTGGTGGGAATATAACGAGGATTCATGGCCAGAGTGGTTGACTAAGAAAATGTGGGACTACTACGTCGATAGAATAGACAGCAAGCATGATTGGTCATACGAGCATGAGGCGATATGGGAACATTTTGAGTATCTACGCAAGGAATATCCAATGGAGGAAGAGGAATGAGTATCGTAATACAACTGACAGAAGATAACGAGATTGTAAGAGTCATTATGGAAAGGAAAGCCCCCGGATTCGGATATTATAGAGATGAAATCCATAATTGGGAAGTTGAATATGTGGAGGAAGAGGAATGACCACCACATTGTGCTGTCCTAAATGTGACTACGTGACACCCGCTGAGTATGAGATAGGTGATGCGTGGTGCAACACTTGCGAGTGTAGAATCCCTTCACATGAAGTGGGAGAATGCCAGCGTGACGGATGTGACCTAGAAATCATGAACGAGGCAAGTGTACTAAGAGAAGCGGAGTTCTGGCTGTACGAAAACCATCCAGACTTCTGCCCCAATGGATTCACAGGTGAGGAAGAATGAACATATTCGTATTGCACACAGAGCCAGACAAAGCAGCACGGCAGATGTGCGACAAGCACGTACCTAAGATGATTGTCGAGTCAGCGCAAATGATGGCATCAGCCGTGCGTAGGTATGGTGCTACCGATGAGCAGTTCATCGAATATGGCATATTGACGAAGGCCGGAAAGCCGTACAGGGGAGGTTACAAAAATCACCCATGTACCCTCTGGGCGGGAGATACCTTCGGCAACTTCGCATGGCTGACTGACCATGCTTTGGCATTATGTGTAGAATACACATCGCGCTTCGGTAAGAAGCACGCTTGCTATGATGCTATCGTCGCTCTGTATAATGTGGGTAGAAACTGGATAGGTGCTGGCAAAAGAACACCGTTCGCTCTGGCTATGCCAGATGAATTTAGGCCAATCACTACTGACGGAGAAATGGCATACCATGCAGAGGACATCGATGCAGTTCAGGCATACCGAGCCTACTACCACAGCAAGACGTTTGCCAAGTGGGAGAAGGGGAGAGATGCACCATGGTGGTGGCAAGGAGTAAATGAGATATGCTCTGCATAATTTGCAAAACAACGGGGTCATCAAACCCCCACACGATAAGTCTGCAATCCACCCCGTCAGGTTTGGTTTGTAGCACGTGTATTGGACATTTGGTGGCTGATGTGGTCAAAATGAGACTGCCTTGGACTGAGGAGGATTTGATAGAATGGGGCTATATGCGCCTTCTAGACAGAAAAACGGAAACAGAAGAGGAGTAAATCTCCTTTGCTGCAACAATGTTTATAGGGTGTTGCTGTGCCCTCTAAATTACAGCAAACCAGAAATGGAGGAAGAGAAAAATGGAAAAAAGTAGAAAAAATGATGCAAACAAAAGAATGCCAGTCATATCGACTGGATTTACACCGTTGGGCTCTCATGTGGCTGAAATCACATATGAGTCAGCAGGTGGATATGAGAAGACTGTGAAAGTCCCACTGAAATCAGTGGAGTTAGCCCTGATACCTAATGAGAGGCAACTCTGTATCGTCTCGGAGTACGAAGTAGGAGGCGGAGTTTTCCGGCCTAGTTTCGTATTTCAGGGTGTCAATGAGCCACAGCAACCAAGCGATGCTCTGGAGATAGACCTCGTAGATATGGTAGAGAGTGGAGCAGCAATGGAGAACATCAAGGCGTTCATAGCAGACTCTCAGAAGGTAGACCTTGCTGCTATTGCAGCGGAGGCGACAGTGGAGGACAATCTGGAGATAACCCTAGAGCCTGCGAACATGATAGTGTTAGATGACTCAGAACCTGTAGCAGAGTGGAATGAAGACCCTGCTTGGGGTGGTTCTCTCCTAGCAGGTGGTAGAGAGAAGAAGACCGCACCTTGGGACTTCTCCCCCACGTTCCTACCCAACCACGTAGTGATGGACGGTAAGGCTGTCAGAGTCAATAAGAAGGACGGGAGTGCGAACTCTTGGTCAGTCTTCAACCCCTTGCTAGCAGACAGCAAGAGAGAAGCAGGCGCCCTACTAGGGAGCGTTAGTGACAGATACTACACTCTAGGGCACCCTGTATGGGTCAAGCCGCTGCTCAAGTATGCAGAGATGTCTGGAATCAAGGCAGCAGTTACCGCTTGGAATGAAGGAGCGAAGTGTCGTGTGGACTTAGATGTCACAGATGCCACTCAACTACGAGGCAAGGCTGCTGATAGAATCAAGGAAAAGGGTGGAAGCCAGTTCTTGGACTTGGACAGCATGAGCGAAGCAGCACAGAGGCTTGATGGTCTCTACAAGTTCGGTTTCGCTGTGAACAACTCGTTGGATGGGAGAGGCTCTTTCAATTCCTATGGAGCAGCATTGAGGACGTACTGCCAGAACCTAGCAGTTGCTGGTGGAATCAAGTGTGCCATTAACATGAGNCACACCAAGGGAGTAATGCNAGACGTAGACTGGGACGAGTTCGGTCTCAACCTAGTCAATGCGACAGCAGAACTCAACGAGTGGCTAGTGAACACCGAATTGATGTCTTGGATACCCATGGACTTGCAATTGATGGACCAGTTGCTGTTCGTAATGGAGCAGAATGGCGTGATGACCATACCCAGAGTGATAAAAGACAAGGATAGTGGTGAAGTCACTCAGGTCAACAGGAGCCATATGGACTTGGCTGTGACAGATGGATGGAAAAACCCAACTCTGTCGTACGTAGGCGTGAAAGGTGAGCAGAAGAACACGCTCTATCACGCTTTACAGTGCTTCACAGGAGCCATAACTCACAAACCAACAGTAGTGGATGACAAGAGGGAACTCAAGGGTTCTGTGCTAGGCTTTGACAGCCTCGACACAAGACTCAGGAAAGTGAACCAAGTCTTCACTGGCATAGCAGCCCATGCTTTGAATGAGGCCAGAAATGTCTTAGAAGTTGGAAAATTAACATTGGAGCATGAAGATGAAGTCAAGAATATTCTTGAAATTTATCCTAACATGATGGGTGACATTTATGAAGCCCCCAAGTACACCGAGACGCATGAAATTGCAGTTCTCTGATTCTCGCACCCTCGGGGCGGGAGAAGTAAATAGGGTGCGAGACAGCGTTTGTTCGCGTGTTTCATCTCCGTCTTCTCTCGTCCCACCTAGGGTCGATACAAAAAAAGGAAGTGAAAAAAATGAGTGAAAAAANCAAAAGAAAAATGAACAGAGCACAACTGATGGCAAAGAAAGGGTATCAGAAATTAAATTTTGATACGAACATCAAAAAACAAGATTTGCCCGCAGTTGTAGTGAACAACCTATCAGCCTATCTAGAGAAGGGACTGTTGCAGCAGACTAGGAGAGGTTACTACCGGAAACCCCAGAACTTTGGACTGGAGGATAGGGGTGTGGAAACACATCCCGCCCAAGACGAAGAAGTGGAACCATCGTGGGTTACTGCCGCTAAGGATTCAGTCGCTGAAGAACCAGTAGAGGAACCTAAAAATTCTGTCTGGGACGAGGCTAAACTCGCAACAGGTCAGAGAGCGGTCAATATCGTGCAATTAGTAGATGGCTTACTTACTGGGGAATTGGGGTTGAGTGCCTTGCCTCAAATCAAGCAAGAAGCCGTACTAATTCTTGATGACTTCGGCTTGATTCAAAGAGCCGAGGAATCATCATGAAGATGGCAGTCGAAGAGCCCCAAGGACCTTGCCCCTGTGGAGGTACAATCTGCAACAGAGGGTTTGGTTGGGTGATGGGCAAAATGCAAGACCTTGCTGGTGGTTTTCACAGCAGTCGACACAATGTCGAAGTTTGTGAAATGTTCCCCGACGAACTCAAGGAATGGGATGGCGAGGATGCGATATTTCTCCCACCCCCTCCGCCCGGAATAAACAACATTGAAACGCTGAAAGGTTTCATGAAAGATTTCCGAGGCACTGACAAAGATTTACAGAAAGGGAGCCAAGGAATAAAAAGTTCTGAGAGGGCTCTCGAAAGAATGGAACGGAAAAATTATGATGACGCTTTCAGGGAAGAATTTGCATGACTAAATTCAAAACAAATGATGTAATCGTAAATAGGCATACTTTGAAAAAAGCAATGATAGTCGATGTAGAACATGACTGGTTTCGTCCAGTTTATGTTGCGGAATATCAAGACGAAATAGGTGGCTCTTTCAGATTTAATACCACTTACGAAAAACACTGGGAATTGGTAAAATGAGATGGTTGAGAAAATTTTGGAATTGGTTGACTCAGCATGAAGGTATGTCGTGGGACACATATGAACGGAACATGGAAGCACACAAGAAGGGACCCAAATGACTTGGGAGAGATACAAGGACAGTTACGGGGCTAGAGTCGCTCTCAAATTTCCCTACGATGAGAAAGCCAAGAATGCTCTCAAAAGCAGTATAGGCTTTCCGGGAGTCAAATGGGACAGTGAGAAAAAGGCTTGGTCGATACGTGACAAGCCCGCTGACCTGAACACCGCGCTAGAGATACTTGCGGATTACGGCTACCATTTTCATGGTTTGGAGGCACAAGAGTACGTCGATGAGGATACTGAGGTCGAAGTGCTCTGTACAGGCAATAAACTCCGCATGAGATGGGGCTACAAGCCTAATTACGCTGACATCAACGATGGGGTGAAATCCTGCGGACAAGCCAAGTTCAACAAAGGTAGCAAGGAATGGGTCATACCCATCATTGCTGGGTTGGAAGTAGCCAAAGCAGTAGAGCCTCATTACAAGGCACTTCATGATGCTATCATGGCAGTGCCAGAAGTAGGTGAAGCGCACAGTAACATGGCTGAGAGAGTTCTGCTAAGCAGTGCTGTAGAAGCAGAGCAACTCTGGCTGGCTGGTTTGAAGAACATGGAGGACGTGAGGCCATATCAATGGGTAGCACCGAACATGTTTGCCACTGGTGGACAGAAGCGACTACTGCTAGCAGATGAGATGGGGTTGGGGAAGTCTCTCCAAGCGTTACTGTGTGTTCTCTCAGGGCAGTTTGAGAGGACTCTGATAGTATGCCCCTCAGTCGTCAAGGTCAATTGGGCTAACGAGGTAGAGAAGTGGACGGATTTGCAGTCTACCATAATATACGGACAGAAGCCTACATGGGAGATAGACGTGACTGATTTCACGATTGTGAACTATGACTTGCTACAACACAGAGTGGACGAGTTGCTGGATATGGACTTCCAGTGCATTATCTTCGATGAGTGCCACAACCTGAAGAACCCCAAATCGAATAGGACTAAGGCAGCGAAGATGCTAGCGAGATGGCCTACAGTAGACGGTATCATCTCCATGTCAGGCACACCTATCCTGAACAGACCAGAGGAGATATTCACTACGCTGAATATGCTGAAACCCGAGTCATTCGGTGATTACTTCATCTTCGGAAAGAAGTACTGCGCTGCCATCCACAATGGGTATGGATGGGATTTCGGGGGTGCTAGCAACATAGAAGTCAGTGAAGACGGCAAGACAATACCACTGAATCACCTGTTGAAGGACGTCATGCTGCGGAGGTCGATGGATGACCCACGCCTCAGTGAGCAGATGCCTGACTTGCTAGAGACCATATTGGAAGTAGAAGTGGATAAGAAGGCATATGATGAAGCCTACAACACTTGCATGGACCACTTAGAGCATTATAGGACGACAGGGTCTGGTTCGATACCACCCGGTTTCCTCCTGAATATCCTGACGGAGTTGAGACATGCTGCTGGTAGAGCCAAGATAGACACCGCTGTGAATTGGGCAGTTGATTACTACACCCAGACAGGCAAGCCGTTGGTCATCTTCGCCCACCATAAAGACGTAGTGAGTTCTATAGAGAAAGGACTGAATCTCAAGGCTCAATGCGGTCTTATCACAGGCTCCACAGCAGACAAGGATAGGCAGAGAATCATCACAGGGTTCCAAGAAGGCAAGGTGCAGTTCCTGATTTGCAGCACATTGGCAATGAAGGAAGGTGTGAACCTAGATGCGGCTGACACCGCGCTGTTCGTAGAAAGGCAGTGGGTACCAGCACACGAAAAGCAGGCGGCGGCTCGAGTCAGGAGACTGACACAGGAGAGTGCCGTCTGTCATAAGGTGGTCCTAAGTGCCAAGGACACCGTAGACACCCACTTCGACAAGGTAGTGAGTGAGAAAGCAGCCATTGTGGAGGCTGCATTAGATGGCACAGAAGAGGACAAGACGGCAATCGCTAGAGCCGTTGCAGAAGCCCTCCTAGAAGGGAGGAGAAAAATATGAACGGAAGAATAAGAGAAGAATATGTAGAAAGAATAACGAAAGCGAAGAGCGTGAAGCACGCTGAGTACGAGATACTCAAGATACTGCTCTATGATGGCTGGAGGCCGATAGACCACATCCATCTAGACAGGCTGTATTGCAAGTTAGTACCTGAATTAGATAAGGACCATAGAGATGCGGGCAAGACTTCACACTTTGGGTACCGTGATAGACATGCAGCAAAGCGCTTCGATACAGCGTGTAAGAACATAAGCACTGTCATGCGTACCATGCTCTCCAAAAGAGTAAAGCACCTCCCCGACAACCACCAAGACGCGGTGTCGGAAGAAGAATGGTGGGAACTCGATAAGATGAGGTCAGTGAGATGAAAGAAATAACAGATAGAATGAACGCAATTGAATTGCAAACGAGAGAATTACTAGAGAAAGCCCAGTTTTTGGAAGAACAGAAGAACATGATGTCCAATCTGATGGACTGCAGTGTGAATGACCATCAATGGCTACTGCGTCATGTGACAAGCACTCTCACTGAGGTCTACCAGTTAGACCTACACTGTGGACGATGTGGTGCTACCGCTAACTTCCCCTCTACGGAAGGGATGCAGCCAATACCAATTTTCAGTGCCCATCAACAGCGATTGAGCGCACTTGTGGGGGAAGAAGAATGAACCCTAACATAGCGGACTTAGGTAAGGAAAGACCTAGTGTGTTGCATGATGACCAAGGTGGGATGTACCCTGTCATACTTAGCACACGGCAGATAGACATAGACCCCAACGAGCGTTATCTCTACGACTGCCCGAACTGCTACGCACATATTGACCCGGACAGTTGGTTGTTCTATGTAGAGCGACCTTTCGTTGACGGGTCAAGAGATGCAAGTGAGCCACCTATGTGGTGTCTAGCGTGTCCAGAATGTGAGCATTACTGTTTTGCTAGCGAGGAGGACGAATAATGGAAGCATGGGAACCTACAGAGGGTGACGTGGCTTGGACCCAAGGCGTCTTGGACACTCTAGAGGATGGACAAGATTGGATGGAAGGCGAAATGGCCTTCAGGAAGACCGGGGACAAGGAGTTGAAGTTGCTGACAAGGACGGAGCGGGCTTCATTCGCAATAGAGCGTGTGAAAATCGTAGTTGAGGGTCTCGGTTGGACTCTGGATGAGTCAGAGGCGAAGATAATCCCAGATGACCCCATGCTGGCTGCACAGATGATGCAAGCAGAGGCTGAGTCATGGTGTTGCCCGAAGTGTGAGGAACACAAGGTGGTCAACATGGATTTAGAGGCTGCTACATGGCATTTGATGGGGCAGAGCGTGTATGTGGACGAGGATGGCAATTCCGTCCAGACACCTCGATGGGTCGTGGAGATTATCTGTCCCTGTGAGGAGAAGGTCTACGTCAGTCCTGATGACTACCTCCTAGTCGCAGGAGAGATAAATTTCTACACGTGGAACGTCGACAATAAGACGTTGCGAGTGATGACTCCAGAGCAGATAACGGAGTGCGCGGATAATGAAACTCTTAGTAAAATTAACGCTCAACACTTGGGAACCACTTATGAGGGAAACACCGTACCGCCTCATCTACGAGGAACCTTCTGCTTAATTGTAGAGAAACCCCCGCTTGAGGAAGAAGAATGAGTCGAACTTTCAGGATAAGACAGCGCGTAAAGAAGTTTATGATGGACGGAGTGGACATACCAACGAACATCATATTTGACCACATCAATGAGACTCTCTCATGGGGTGTGACCATGCAGCAGTTGGGTAATATCCTCTCTAAGGACAAGGACATCATCTGCACCGGCTCTGTAAGAAAGAAGGGGAGCGTGACAGGCACATACACCATCAACACGTGGTCTCTTACTGACAAGTACAAGGAAGACAACAAGGACATTAGTGCAGAGACTCTGGTCGCAAACATCCACAAGTGGTTGAGTGAACAAGAGCCGGGGGAGTATGTAGCAAAGGATATCCGAAAAGGCGTGGGTGGAGTAAATCTCAGCACTGAAATCTTCCGACTCGTATGTGCACAGGCACCTGAGTGGTTAGAGATACAGAACAGGTACAAGAAGAACAGAGGGTGTGTGACGTATGTCGTCCTACCACGAAGTTCATAGACTAGTCCATTCTGGTCAGGCTATGAGGTTGGATGAAGCAGCAAATGCCATTGCCGCTGTCAATACTGACAAAGGCAACCCGCGTGCGCAAGAGCACACCCTCTACGATTTACTGAGTGCACGTGAAGGAGACTTGGTCGAATTCTGCTCTTTGCTCTATGGCCCGGCTCTAGTGACGCCGGAACAGGTAATGAGTGCCCTCCATCGCTCCTACGCCATATTCCCAGAGGAATTCGAGTTGATAGAAGGTGCCCCATTGGTACCTAGCCTAGTCTCGGAATCACCAGATGAGTGTGACGTGCAACTAACCATCCCGGAAGCACTCAACCTCATGAAGTCGATAGGGAGTGGAGTAGACATTCAGACTGTCATATCCAGCATGGATAAAATCTCTGCTAATGTCCTATGGAGACGAGCGTTGGGAGAGACTCCTGCAATACCTAGGAAAAGACTGTTGAGAGCAGTAGCACATGGTGGAGGGAAATACAACCCTGAGAGATTGACTAGCGCTCTTGCAGTAGAGCCACTAGAGGAAGTTCTGCTCAAAGCATTCAAGGGAGAACTCTCCCAGAACTTCGCAATCGAACCCGGTCACCCGTTCAAAGCCCCTTCGTTCAGTGCTTGGCGCTATTGGTCTCCCCCTTTCAAAAACACACACTATGAGAAGGTAAGTGGGCCTCGATACTACGCGCACAAGGTCCAAGGGGAAGTTTTCCTTTACAACAGTCAAGGGGAGATGGTGGAAAGAGACCCGCCTCAAATCACGTACGATGGTGATTGCGTAGCCCTCGTAAGTGAGCAGGGTGACGTTCTTGAGTGGCTCCATACTGATGAGGAGCCTGAATTATGGAAGAGTGAGCACGCAGATAGGGCTGTTGCACCCAAGAGGGTCAAGGACGGGCAGCACCTTCGCCAACTTTGTGAGTCCTTACAGGAGGGAGAGGTACTGAGACTGATAGATGCAGATAGACCTCATATCCACAACCAGCACAAAGGTGGTTTCATATTGCCAAGGAGAGTCTATGAATTACCCCTTCTTATCACGGAGGGGAAAGTGAAGAGTGATGGTGTCTGGGTATCCCTCAAGATAGAAGCGATGGACGGTTTCGACCCCATCCCTGTCGGATATGCCAACATAAAGAGGAATTACATCCCAGACAACCCCATATTGAAAGAAGCGACTGGTAAATTTGTCTGGAGCAAACTAGAACCCCCTCTCGTTGGCTCTTTCCATGCTTTGAGAGTGAGAAAGGGTAAATTAGAGGGTGCCAACCTAGTTGCCTTGGAAACGAGCAAAGGAATGAACGACGTTATGCAATATGGGGACTTATGGAGTATTGATGGTGATGGACAGGCACGATGACTTCTTCCTAGGATGGTTAGCGCGTGATGCGCGTTTCCAAGCGAGCGTCCACTTCGCACCTAAGACCAAACTAGGATATACCATCCACAGGAAGGTCTACACCAGTATGAATGATGAGCCGGAATTGAACCTCTGGATGGCCTCACAAGGAGTGCATGGCAGAGTGTTGAGAGACATCAAACAGATACATAGGGTAATTGACCTCCTAGAGCCCGTCTGGAGCGCTGTGAAGGACCGAGATAACCTCGAGAGGCTCTTGACCACTATGGAGGCTTCAACAGCGCGTAAAATGGGCCATACGGAGATGGAGCAAATAATCTCAAGACTTGATTATCTATAGAAGAAAGATAACAAGAAAACAAGAATATTGCGAATGTTTATAGTCTTGTTTCGCCCGAGGGCAGGTTCCATGCGATTAGAAGAGATGGTTCACGATGAAGAACACCCCCTCAGAGCAATCAAGGACATGCTTGCGTGGGGAAAGTGCCCTGACTTACTACTCTACGGCCCTCCCGGCACAGGGAAGACGACTACTGCACACGCTATCTCTTACGAGATAGGTGCTGACATCTATGAGTTCAATGCCTCTGATGAGCGTGGTATAGACTTCATACGCACGCGAGTGAAGCAAGTAGCCACACAGAGGGGTTACGGCGAGCACACCATCATTCTCCTCGATGAGGCTGACGGGCTCACAAAGCAAGCACAAGACGCTCTCAGGCGCATCATAGAGACAGGGCATGGGCTCTTCATACTAACAGCGAATGAGCCTGCGAATATCATACCTGCATTAAAGTCACGTTGCGTCTCATACGCATTTAGGCCATACAATGCGAAAGAGGTCGAGATGTTCCTGCCTGATTGGGCTAAACCTCTAGCAGTAGAGACATGTAACGCCTACAATGGAGATTTGAGAAGAATATCTCTAGCCGTGGAGTCTGTGAATGAGGACTTTGACGGTTTGAAAGCGATGGCCGGAGCAGCGGCCAAGGCCTATTCTGACCCCGCCTTGTCGCTAATCGGTGGGGATTGGGAGGGACTCAGGAAGGAGTTGCAGGCTTTAGAGGCCCATCACCCCTCCTCGAATACCGCATTATTGAACAGGTTGCATCAAAAAGTGCGACAACTTGATATGGAGCCTACTAGGTTCCATCACTATTCCCGCATCTGGGGAGATGCAGTGTTAGCCGCCCATCAATGGCCCCTCTCACAAGAGGGATTCATTGACTGGTTCGTGGGTAGCCTCGCTTCCCTGTGGGACGGAAAAGAAGAGTGAGAAAATGAGTGAAGAAAGTTTGCCGGAAGAAGTAAAAGAAAGACTGCGGTGGTATGCAGAACAGCATAGCATTGAGGAAAAAGAAGCGACAAAGCATTATCTTGAGTACATAGAAGAGCATTTAGGTATAGTCAATCCGAACGAAGAAGATGAAGACTTCCTAGTGGATGCTGCTGAGACCTTCGTCGTCGAGCGAAGGGTCATGCAGAGCCCCGGTGGGGCCAGCATCGAACTAGTGGGTTGTTTCGTGGCAGTAGAGCCAAAAATGCGAGACAAGAGAGCCAATGTGAGGGAGAAGGCCCTCTCAGCGGCTCGGAGAGACCTAAGTGCCGCCATTGAAGATGGAGTGGTAGCACGTGCATTCGTTGAGAATGGGGTATGGATGCTTGAGAAGGCTAATGGTATAGTAGCCTCCACACAAGAAAGATTCGTAGAGGGTGAAGACCCATGGTTCCTAGTGAGGGACAGTGGGATGACCCTATGTCTGCTCCAGACTAATCCAGACTGGGCTAGACACGGTGAACCAATCGCACCCTCTCTATTCAGTAGGACTTACAGGTTCTTCGGAAACACCGAAGAGCGATTCACTGAGGACATTGCTCTATTGAGAATAGATGTCAGTGGGAATGATGAAGACTCTGTCTCGCAGCCAGTGAAGACAGGTGCCCCTTGCCGTATCAAGGTGAGACCGCAGCCTGACACCGTGAACGAAGGCTGGGAAGACGTCTATAGAGGCATCAATAATTTCTTCAAGAATGTCACTTACACAGATGACTTCGTAGACGAAGAAGACAGAGGAGCCTTGAGAGGTGATGTCATGATGTCAGGTATGCCATGTTACGTAGCAGACCTGTCTGACCTCATGGAAGTGTACCAAAACGGCTCTGAGAAGATAGCAGGCATAGACAACCTAGTAGGCCCCTTGGTCTGCATCAAGGGGAAAGTCACTGATATCAACAGGTCAGGTTACGATAGCGAATATGACCCATGGGGTAAGGACTACACCATGAGGGTGTCCTCCTTCCAACTACAGAGGGAATTCGCTAATGATATGTGGCGTAAGGAAATCAACGTCAGAGTCCACGGATTCTTGAGCGACAGGAATCACGGATTCGATTACGAGGGCCGTGAGGGCTGGAAGCCATACGCAGTCAAGTCCACTGTCTACATCTTTGGAAGATTGGGGATGAGGAAGACGGAAGACGGTGAAGCGCCTGCAATCAAGGCCACAGGAATATTCGCTGTGCCTAGATTGGCCATACCAGCCGGTGAGGGCGGCGACACGAGCCTAGACCAGTTTGGTGGTGGTACTCAATGAGCGGTTTCAAGGCTCTCAAAGAAAAGGCCCAACAGGAGGAATCCAGCATAGAAAAGGCTTCCAAGGACTGGAAGAAGTCTCTGGAAAACGACCTAGGTCCCGCCCCAAAGCAACCTACTCCCATACAACCGATGCAGCAGAAACCGAAGGAAACTGAGTGGTTCGCTGAGGAAGTCGCACCCATCACGGGTGATTTCGCCGGTATAGTCGGTGATGACGGCACCTGTAAGACTGCAGTGGTCTTCGATAGCATTCCCAAGGGGAAGTCCTGCCTAGTGATTGATTTCGACGGCGGTGGTGCTAAACTCCGAGATGCATTCTACGCAGATAGGCGCTCTGAGTTCAAGTGCCAGAATCCTTGGGTAATGCAAGATGAGGCTAGAACGGCCTACAATTACCCTGCTACACACGATAAGGTGATGGCAATAGGCAGAAGGGCTCTGGAGTGGGCACAGGCTCAGAACGAGTCTGGGTACACTGGTGAGAGCCTCCATACGGTTCTAGTGACTGCAGTGGACCTATGGGACTCAGTAGCCAGCGCTTGTATGTTCATCGAGGACTTAGGAACAGCCCCAGACGGAATAGGGGCTAAAATCAGCCCTCANGAGAANGTGGGNATGAGGTTCAACTGGCAGATACGCAGCACGCGATTCCACCAATTNACGTCCCTATGNAGNGAATTGACCCGNCACGGTGTCAATGTCTACTACGAGACGCACTGGAANTACGAACAGACCAAGGAAGGCACNATGACAGGCAANAAGAAGCCTCGATGGGAGAAGCAGACNGCTAANTACNTNCACACCATCATCGAGATGGGNTCANANGCAGTNAGNGACGATGAGGGGCGCTTGACAGGCGAAACACGCTATGAGGCCACTTTCACCAAATCACGCAGTCAGCCCAATATGCTGAATAAGACCAGACTCGTCATGACCACATTTGACGATGCAGACCACAAATGGCACGGTCTCCCTGAGTTGACGAGGGAGTGAGATGGCTTGCAAGCGCTGCAATAGCCTAGGCATCCTAATGAGGGTTGTAGACACTTTGCACGGTAAAGACTTCTACGCGGAACAGTGTGATTGCGAGTTGGAAGCCCAATATGAGGAGGACCGAAAAGTTCTTATACACGACGTATGCGAGGCGCCGCCAAAATCGGGGTACTGCTCTAAGGAGGGAGTGGAATCACCCGAGTGAACATAGGCAAAGCCTCGCTGACCTCCTTCCTCACTGGATTCGGGCCGGGAGTAGGTGACCTACGCTTGACAGCAGGGCAGATGTCACTGAGGGGGACAGTGGCTCTGCCTACCCACCTACTGCACACCACCATCAGCGCTACGGTGGATGACAGCGGAGAGATAGTGATAGCCGACCTCGCAAAGGTCTTGGCTTTCATCAAATCCCTCCCCCAAGATGCCATGGTCACGCTATGGCAACCCAAGAAGGGACAACTACGTCTCATATCGGGCAATACACAACTAAAACTACCCACTACGGATTACGTTCGCTCTTACAAGAGCGTCGAGAAGGCATCCATCCTCATGAGTGAGGCCAAAGCCGCCCATTGGAAATCATGGGCAGGTAGGGCTCTTACGTGCTACGGTAAGATTGACGTGAAGCAGTTGCATCAAGTCAAGACCATAGACAAGGTGCTAGGTAAAGATAAGCCAGTAGAAGCGGTGTTCCAGAGTGATGAGAAACTCTGGACTCTGAACGTAGGACACAAAGGCGCAGCGAGCATGAGCATTGGTATCGACATGGAGGATTGTGATGGTCCGCCTGAGAGATGCGTGACTCACTTCGGTACATGGCTATCAGAGGCCCTGAACACTATCCCTCTCGGTACCGTAGAACTTTACACTGCCGATGATTACGTCGCCATATTCCGACACACCGAGAAGGACCACCTTCTACTGGTGATGGACAAGAGAGGTGAATGAATGGAACGACTGGTCAAGTGCTTCTGTGGGTGGCAGGGTTTCAGTGACAGAGAGAGTGACTGCCCTGCATGTAAGAGACCACTAAGCATCATCAAGTGCGAGGGGTGTGGCGAATGATTGTAGATGAGTACTATGCAGGTGATGAGAAGCCCATTCTCTACACACGCTACCGTGATGCAGAGGGTAATCTCATCGAAGAGAATGTCAAAGGGTACCAGCCATACTTCTGGATACCTGCTAACGTAGGTGAGTACCGCAAGAGGCGACTCATGACTAGGTATCCCACAGCACGCATCACTGAGGAGACTGCCGTAGGATTGGACGATGTCCCCCTCATCAAGGTGGAGGCCGAGTCACCGTTCGATATCATCAGCATGAGACAGGAGTTCGACAGGACTTACGAGGCTGACCTAAGATTCACAGACAGGTGGTTGATAGACAACGTACCTGTCATGCCAGAGTGGAAGCCACGCAAATGGTGGTTTGACATAGAAGCAGACCCTGAAGAGGGCTTCACTACCATCATCGCTGTGATAGACAGCGACCTAAACCAACCAGTGGTATTCGCATGGGCAGACGAGCGAACCAACTGCCCTTACGATGACAGGATTGAGAAACGGATGAAGGGCCGCTTCAAGGCAGGATTTGCTTTGTACACTCGTCAAGTGCGTGACATAGGCTACCAACTAAGGTTGTACGCCTCAGAGTCTGACCTTCATGAGGGATTCGTTGAGTTCCTACAAGAACGTGACCCTGACATGCTGATAGCGCACGCAGGTTCCTTCTTCGACATCCCTCACTTGCTACAAAGGATACCTAACCCACAGAGGCTCAGCCCAGTGGGGCAGATACGTAGGATGAAGAGGGGACAGGACAGGTATGACCCCACCGACCAGCCTATCGTAGGCAGGTGGCAATTCGATACAGCAGCGCAGGCTGCTAGTGGCACAGGCTTCGAGCGTGTGTGGAAGGACAGTGGTGGTGGGCAACTACCATCCCTCAAACTGAATGACATTGCTGAGACTGTAGGACTGGGTTCCAAACTCACTGAGGAAATTGAAGGCATGGACGTCTTCAATGGCTGGTACGAGCATTGGGATGACTTCGTAGACTACTGTCTGCTTGACACTCATTTGCTACGAGGCATAGACGAGGCGCGGAACGTGACTGATTTCTATGTGCAGATGGTCAGACTCTGTGGTGTCTCACTTCCATCCGCGTGCAACGTCACTAACTTCGCCCGAGGATTGCTGTCTCGGAGGACCGAGAAGAAAGCACCTAGTAGATACAAGGCGGGTGACATAGAGAAACTCAAAGGGGCTGAAGTAGGTCTCAATTGTGTCACTGGTCTCCATGAAGGAGTGGGGGTCATAGATTACAAAGGGCTGTACCCCTCGATAATTCTAGGAGGCAATCTCTCCTACGAGACACAGCGAGATGGGCCGGGTGAAAACATTCTCCAGTTGGAGAACGGTACTTATTGGGACCAGTCTAAACAAGGCCTGCTCCCTTCAGTTGTAGAATACCTATTCGATTACCGTGACACATGCAAGCAACGCATGAGAGATGCCACAACTCCAGAGGAGAGAGCCGCGTGGAACACCACGCAAATGGCAGTCAAGCGTGTCATGGCCTCACTTTATGGGATGTGTGCTCACATAGGATACGGCTGGGCTAACGGTGACATCGCACACACAATCACACAGGAAGGAAGGCGTTGCATACGTCTCCTTGATAGCGTAGCCACGAAGTATGGCTACGAATGTCTCTACGGTCACACAGACTCAGCGTTCGTCAAAGTACCGAACGTAGATGAAGCGCACAAACTAGCCGAGAAGATAACAACGGCTGTGCAGAGAGAGACAGGCAACAACATGCTCTTCGCAGAACTCGAGGCGTGGATGCCCTATTGGTTGCTGACTAAGAAGAACAGATACGTCGGCAAGGTGGCTTGGCCTGAGGAGGACCAAGGCAAACTCAAGGTGGCTGGCTTTGGCATGAAAGCATCCAACACAGCCCCTCTGTCTAAGAAGATACAGAAGGGCGTCTTCGAGTTGATATGTGACGGAGCCAATGAAAATGCAGTAGAGGAATTCGTCTTACCCATAGCAATGCAAGTCAGGAATGGTGAGATACCACTCGAAGAAGTATCTATGAAGACGCGCTTGGGTATGCATTTGAAAGACTACAAAGTCTTGAGTGGAGCCTCGAAAGCAGCAGCGGCCTACAACAAAAACAACCGCGAGAAGTTTGGTAAAGGTGACTCAGTACCTTGGACTTACATCAAGGAAGAACCGGGCATCATAGCCTACCGCGAACCCGAAGACTTGGCAGGATTTACCTTGGATTCAGATACAATTTTGAAGAAAATGCTAAAGACCAAGTTGGACAGTATCTATTCTACCCTATCTTGGGACCTCGAAAGAGCACTAGGTGCTCCTAGTCCCAAGGCCTATGGGTGGTGGTGATAACATGGAAGAAGAAAGACAACACAGACAGACGAAGTTATGGGAATGGATTCCCAACAGAACGAGACAAACCACCTTGGAGGAGTTCGGTGTCAGAAGAACAACAAATACCNACTGATGCAGTNCTNTGGCGCGTAGCGCACCTCCTTCGTGAGAAGAATGAGAAGTATGGCGACAGCGCTCTCGACCCAATGAGATTGTTCTACAAGGGTGGGAACAATGCCGCTGACATGATTAGGATACGGATAGATGACAAGTTATCTCGTCTCGCTCGTGGTAGTGCAGGCATTGAGAGTGACCTTGACATCTACCATGACCTCATAGGCTATCTCGCTCTACTCATTGTGGCTTTAGAGAAGCAAGGTGAGGAATGATGGGCTTGACTCTGGTCTACGATGACCAATCCTCCTATGCTTGGACACCTGAGATGGGTGAAGAAGACATCGTAATCAGAGTAAGCAAGTCCACTCTCACTGCGAGTAAGTGGTGCCCTCAACAACTATGGCTGTCCAAGACCCACGAAGTTCCCCAATTGCAGCACGACTACCTAGTGATAGGTGACGACGTGCATCAAAGCATGGAAGCATTCTATCACAATGCTGACGCTGAGTCTCTGTCGATGCTAAAGGACGCTGCTAGTGAAGGTAAGGACAGGCTCGTCATGGAACAACTCAGAACTTGGCTACCTTCTAGGGAAGAGGTCATCGGCATGAGAAGAGACTCGTCTAAGGACGAGCCATTCTACGAAGCAGAGTACGACCACAACATCACATGGCTTCTTCGGAATGAGATACTCAGGCTGGCTCACACTGACCCTGAAGATTTCTTACCTGTTGCAAACGAAGTGAAACTATCTCCTCTTACTACCTTCCGTGTAGATGACAAGGAAGTCAAGGTGAGGCTGGTCGGTATCATTGACCGGGTATTCAGAGAAGGGCAAGGAGGTCTAGCCCTCATGGAGTTGAAGACTGGCAAGTGGCACCCGAGGAAAATGTCTGCCATGAGAATGGAGATGGCATACTACAAGATGCTCATCGAACTCTCCACTGAGGAGGAATTGATAGAAGCAGGATTGAATGACAGCATCGTCACCCACTGGGGTTGGAGATACAGTGCAGCAGACCGATTGGATTACGAGCCAACCAAGAAAGTGAGTGAGCGTGCCATGGAGACAGCACTGAACAAATTACTACGCATGTATGTAGAGCAAGAATTTCCTATGACGAAGGACGACTTCAAATGCTCCTACTGTGATTACATGGACCTATGCCCAAAGTACAAGGTGGAATCATGAGTGACGAGTTAGAGCACTGGAGTCAGAAACACTTCGCAGAGTTAGCATTCTGGCGCACCATAGCAGCGGGTGTGAACATCATCCTATCATTAATGATAGCATTGAAAATCTTCGAGGTGATATAATGGAAGAGGAGTACTACTTAGAGACGGTGAGACTACTGCTTTTAGAAAGCCTGAGGGACACCCACAAAAGTGATGACATCTATGTGCATTACGGTAGTGTGCCAGAGGATATGGTTGTAGACCCTATCCCTATTGATAAGTACATAGACATCTGCATACCAAGAGAATATGTGAGTCCCGAAACTATCCTTCTAATTTACACAGAATGCAACAAAGCACTATCGGAATTCAAATGGGGGGTAGAGCATGAACATAATTGAATTCGATTTCCCTCGTGAGGCTGGTTTGTTTCGCAAAGTGGTGCATACTCCAAAGGAGTTGGAAACATACTGGGGCTCACTGCGCAACAGCCAGTGTGCATACACCAGCGTGTACGGGTTCCGTGCAGTGAAGCCTAGCGGTAAGCGTGGTGAATACAACACGGCCATAGTCAGGCATTTCGTCTTGGACTTTGACAAGAAAGCCAGAAAGGGAAGCATCGTATTCGATGTGGATGGTGACCAAGTTCTCAATCAGGTTCGCAGAGCCCATCAAATGCTCATGGATAAAGACATACACCATGCTGTGTGGTTCAGTGGCAACGGGTTTCACATCTGGGTGAAACTATCCAAGACACATCGTCCTTCTACTGGGAGCGAAGTCTCCCTCATCAAGGCAGCAGGGAAGAAGGTCATCAACAGATGGAAAGATGCGTTGGACCTTACTTGCATGGACCCTACTGTACCCTTTGACATGGCTAGACTCATACGCATTCCCAATTCCTACAATGCCAAGCAGCACGTAGGGCGGTGGAGCATCCCATTGAAGAGCGAAGAACTTCTCGAATGGAGTTGGGATGATATTTGTGAGAGAGCAGAGCGGCACCGACGAGGGCAGTACATGTACGGTAGCAATGGGGTTGACTTGCCCATAGAAGAAGTGAAGAGCACTCGCTTTACTAACACGGGACCAGCCATAGAGTTTGACACAGTTGAGATGAACGGTATCAAGATACTACCATGTCTGGTAGAGGCTGCTTGTCAAGTGGGTAGTAACCCACCTCACGACGCACGCAAATCTCTCGTAATATATCTAGCATCCAGACTCAGAAACTTCTTGCCTGTAGAGAGGACGACTCAAGACTCCCGTGATGAGCATGCAGAACTAATCTCTCAATACATACACACACTACAGTGGGCTGATTACGATGAGAACGTGACTAGGTATCATGTAAGCACGATAGTCAATGGTGGTTACCATCAACACTGCTCCTCTCTAGAGTCAGGGGGGCTGTGCCTAGGCCGCTGCCAATTATGGGATGGGACGGGGTCAGTATGAAGCCGTTAATTATAGACAGCAATGAGCGAGGTCCTCTCCCCGAGGCAGTGTTGCGTAGAGCCATGAAGAAGAAGCCAGCAGTGGGTGTCTCTCGTGAAGCCCTTGTCATTGGTGATTACCTATGCGGTCAGTGGCACTTAGAAGCAAAGACCGTTTCCGATTTCTTGGAGTCGTTGCGAAGTGGCCATCTCATGCGCCAATTGGACAACCTTGACGCTAATGCTCCGCAGTTTGGCGTGGTCGTGTGGGGTGAGGTGGGAGATTATGTTAAACAAGTGCAACTTCGCGGCGGCTCCACCAATTTTAGTGCTGCTACAAAGCAAATAGCAGGTGGTTTGGCTCGGATAGCCGCAGACTTTGGTTGTCTAGTCTACCGTGCTCCGAACTTGATGGAAGCATCCCACTTCATTGTCGGACTACATGAGAAAACGTACAAGCAGGCAAGCAGACACGGTGCACAGGCTGTGCGTCGCGTCTCCAGCAACGACGTGCGAGTCGACATGCTCCGAACCATACCCGGCATCGGTGATGAGATGGTGGATAATATTCTCGAGGCTTGTGGCAGTATCGAAGAGGCAGCCTGTGGTGAGTGCCTGAGAGATGTCAAAAGGATGGGCAAGGTTCTCCGAGGGCGTGTGGTTGAAGCCTTGACAAGTGAGGATGAAGTGCTCATTGAACGTAGAACTTCTTGATATTATTGGGTTCTTCTCTTACAATATAGACGATTTGTTTATAGACTGGTCAAGAGTCGAGGTGGTATGGCAAGAACTTGGGAAGATTATACAGCCGTGAAGCGATACCCTATACTGAAAGATTACGTAGAGAGATTCAGGAAAACCTCATTCTTCAATGAGGTACCAGCCCTGCTATCATTCTTCTTTCTACAAGGACAGAAGGTGGCAGACCTGATACGCATTCCAGTGTGGGCCAGTTATTTAGACGGAAGATTCCACGTGTTCTGGGTCCAGCCTACTAGGTCAGGGAAGTCGATTGCTTGGGAATTCATAGGAGAAGTAGCACGCCACGCAGATATAGATGCTGACATTTTCACATCAGGGACAGACGCTGGACTGATTGGTTCCTTCAAGACACACAAGGACGAGAACGGGGACTACTACACTGAGGAAGTGCCCGGTCTGTTGAATGGAAACAAACTCTTGAACTTCGATGAGGGTAGTATTCTACTACAACCTAGCCCCAAGCAGTTCTTCCAAGAGGTCATACTCTATCTACAACAGGCTATGAACCCCATTGGTAGCCACAGCAATACACTGACCAAGCACATGAAGGACGGTAAGATTGAGACTGAGTCTCGCGTGTCCTTCTGGATTACCACCTTCCCTCCCGCAGGTGTGAAAGAGTACGTATTGACAAAGGGATTGTTCCAAAGAGTGCTACTCTATTATGCTCCTTGGGACAATGACATGAGAATGGAGGTCTCCAAGCGGAGGATGCGAGGAGTGTGGGCTAATGAGATGGAGGAAGTCAAGACCACTGAGGACTTAGCACAGCACTTCATCCAAGTGGAGACTCTTGTGTTGGAACACCTTTTCGCTTGCTCAGATATCGATGGGAAGATGTGGGCTGACCTAGACCCCACAGTCAAGGAAGAGAGAGAAGAACGTGAGAGCATAGTTCGAGGAGCATCATTGCAGATGTTCGCCAAGTCAAGAGACTTTGACCCTGCACTAGACGCTGCAGTAGAGGAGTTCTACAACCTCGTCACGGGCATGGATGCTAAACTAGGTGACGTCGTGCTCTCTTTCATGCCTAACATCGAGAATTATCTCAACGTCCTAGCCACTCATTTAGTTCTCATTGAGAAGAACGAGCAACGGAATAGTGGAGACTACGACCCTGCAGAAACATGGTACGTTACAGGTGACCATCTCGACATGGCCATGGAGATACTATACGACGTGTATGAGAAACTAATCATCTGGTTGGAGAGTGACCTAGAACTAGGTGCTACCAAGGCTGCGAAACTAGCCAAGGCTGANGCATGGCAGAAGGCTTTGGGTGCCTGCAAGGTCTACGACTTAGGCGACCACCGTGGGGATGGTTGGAGTCTCAAAAAGGATGTTCTCAAGACATACGGTAGGCAGATGGACAGGAGCCTACCTGTCGTGTACAAACACTACGATGAAATAAAAGCCTCCTTCAAGGAGACTAAGGTGTCCGGGGTACCGTACGTAAGATGGAGTGAGGAAAATTGACAGACATAATGGCATTGGATATTGAAACTGGAAACTATTCGTGGGAGATAGGAGGTTGGGGTAACACCCACCTCTTCGAGCCCACAGTAGTCTGCACTTGGGATGGTGAGGAAGGACATCTCTTCTCTAAGGAGGAGATAGATATCGATGACGCTATCTGGCATCCTCTACACCCCAAGGAACTAGGTGAGCATTTAGAGAAACATGTAGAGAAAGGTGGCAAGATACTAGGTCACAACTTGATGGGCTTTGACCTACCAGTGTTGAGAGACGCATTGGATTGCTACTATGCTGGGCAATTGATGAAGAGTGAGCACGTGTTGGACACCTCTGCTCTTCTCCGAGGTGCGACTGGGAAGAGTCACCATCTGGATGACATCTGCAAGCACACTCTAGGGAAGCAGAAGACTCACCAGAGTGAAGAGGCCCCTAAGATGTGGCAATCAGGAGAATACCAGAGTGTTGCAGACTACTGCTTGAAGGACTGCCAGTTGGTCTATGATGTCTGGCAGTACGGGAAGTCAGAAGGCTTCGTGAAGAATCGAAATCCAGAAACAGGAATGGTAGATAGTATTGAGGTGATTTGGTGAACCTATTAGAAGACGCTCCTGAAAATTTCTATCAAATATTTTACGTGACAATCTGTGAATACTTCAACATAGACCCCGACGCCCTACTCATCCAATTAATGGAGGAAGAAAACAATGAGTGAACAAGAAAAACAAACAGGTAGAGAAGCACAAATGAGTAACATAAAGGCAGCCATGAATGTGGCTGAGACCGTCAGGTCTACCTTGGGTCCAGCAGGTATGGACAAGTTACTGACGAATGGTAGTCACCACATCGTGACCAATGATGGCATATCAGTTCTCCGAGAACTAGACACTGCACATCCGGGTGCGCAGATGATGGTGGAAGCGAGCCAGACACAAGAAGCAGTGTGCAAAGACGGGACAACGAGTGTCGTTGTCGTGGCGGGTCAGATGCTAGCCTTGAGTCAAGGCCTGTTGATGAGAGGGATACACCCTAGAGTTGTCATCCGCTCATTCCAAGCAGGTAAGAACCTCGCACTAGAGCATCTGCAATCTCAGGACATTGACATTCTGGACGCTGCAAAGACAGCACTAAGAGGGAAAGCCACCGAGAGTGACCTAGATTACGCTGCAGAATTGTGTTTGAAAGCATGCGAGAAGGCTGATGGTAACCTAGACCACATCAGGGTAATCACACAAGCAGGAGGCTCACTAAGTGATTCCTACGTACAGGACGGTCTCGTCATCAACAAGGAGTTCGCCAATGAAGTAGAAGACAAGAGCATGGAGGGAGACCTGAACGTCCTCCTACTGAATGGTGGTCTGGAGGGATATGATTTCAATGAGGTCCAGATGCAAGTAGAGAACATGCAGCAATTGCATGAACTCAAGCAACAGGAACTCAAAATGCTCAGCGAGTTAGCATCTATGGTGGCTGGAGCAGTGGGCCCTCAAGGTGTAGTCTTCGTGAGAGACAGCGTGCACGAAGCAGTGGCACACTACCTATCACAGCACGGCATTCCACTCGTGACTCGTTTGCAACAAAGCGACATGGAAGGTTTGTCTAGACTACTAGGTGTCCCAATCTACCATCGCATCGTGGATGTCGATGAGCCCATCATGGCCATCAATGCCTCCATCAAACAGGAACGCATAGGAGACTTGGACTTCGTCACAGTTGCAGGTGAAGGTGAGGCTACCTGCCTCGTCGTCAGAGGAGCGACCCGACAGACCATCGAAGAATACGAGAGAGCATTCGACGATGCCATCGGTGTTACCTGTCTAGCCATGAAGGATGACGGAAGAGGTTTCCCCGGCGGAGGTGCTTCGTTCTCAGCAGCATCTGTGACAGTGAGAGAGCACGCAGCCAACCAGCCTAACATGACAGCGAGGGAGAGAATGTGCCTAGAAGCCTACGCGGATGCACTAGAGATAATCCCTGCAGCCATAGCAAATAACGCAGGCATGGACCCGTTAGATGTAGTGATGGAACTAAGGTCTGCAGAGGACGGCATTGGATTGTACATAGATGACCGTGGAGTCGGTGAGATTTGCAACACTTTAGAGAAGGGAGTAGTAGAGCCAGAGTCTCTGGTCAAGCAAGTCATCAGCAGCGCCACTGAAGTCGCTACTGCCATACTCAGAATAGATGACATCATGGCAATGAGGGAACAGAATGGAATGGCTGGCTAATCTATGCTTTGGTTGCTGGGCACTCGTCGGTCTAGGTTTGTTCTACGCAGTGCTTGACAGAGCAGTCTACTCTTTATTAAACGCTAAGAAAATAGGTGAGAAACCCGAGAATTTTGAGGAAGAATAATAAGTCTCGGCATCCCCCATAACTTTGAAGAGCGAGCGCGGCATCGTGAGGGAGGAGTAGTTTTTACAGTTCATTTTGTTTGCTTCTGTGGTCCTAACACTCTTCTTCCCTTATCCTCCCTCACGGCCCATCCACATCTTGAGGAGAAACTCTCATATTTGACACCCTTCGTGCATCACATATGGATGACTACGAGCCATGTTCTTGCTGCACTCCCATGCAACAGGCATCCATGGCTTTGCTAGACACTCACTTCGAGAAGGGTAAGAAGAAATCAAAACCTTTCCACGGGTACAACCCGAATCGGCACAGCAGGAAAGGCGGACTGAACGCCAAGGGTCGTGCTAAGTTCAAGAGGGAAGAGGGTGCGAACCTCAAGCCACCTGTCACTACCAAACCATCGAAACTTAAGGCCGGTAGCAAGAAAGCCAAGAGGAGAAAATCATTCTGTGCTCGCATGGGTGGTGTGAAAGGACCGACAAGTAAAGGGGGGAAACTCACACCCAAGGGTGCTGCTCTTAAAAGGTGGAATTGCTGATGACTTGTGATTGTCCTGAGTGTACAGGCTTGGAAACAGCGTGGGACATGCTCGAGAAGAAACTCTGCCCTGAAGGCAAAGCGGCAGCCAAGAGGAAGTTCAAAGTCTACCCCTCTGCATACGCTAATGGTTGGGCGGTGCAGTACTGCAGAGGAAAATTCCGCAAGAAGGGGAAGAAGAAGAAATGAATCGAGATACTCTAAGTGAGGCTTGGAGTGTAATCAAAGCCAAGTCGGACGCTCCCAACTACCGAAAAGCCACGGGCCCGAAGAAGTGTGGTAACTGCAAGGCTTGGGATTCAAGCGCAACGGATGACCCAATGACTGGATACTGCAAATGGTATGACTTCAACTGCCGGGCTGACCACACGTGTGATGCTTGGGCTGGTGGTAGTAAGTGATGAGAGAAGAGTACATACAGAAAAACCTCAATCGTTGGTTCAAAGAAAAGTGGGTCGACGTCTCCAGAAAAGACAAGAGCGGTAAGCACCCACCATGTGGTCGTAGTAAGGCCAAGAAGTCAAGCAAGGGATATCCGAAGTGCCGACCTTCAGTCAAAGTCTCCTCCAAAACACCAGAGACGTCAAGGAGTATGTCAGATAAGGAAAAGAAGGCTGCGACTAGAAGGAAGAGGTCGAAGAAGCAGGGAGTAGGTGGCAAGCCAACCATCGTGAAAATGATAGGAGTGAAGCGAGCATGAACAGTTCAAAAATACCAAAGGGCAATGATAACTCCAGTTTTTGGAGCACCACTCCGCAAGTCTGAAATAGAAGCGGTGTAGTTTCTACACCTGTATGGAATACGGGCGGGTAATGACTTGGTTTCTCAAGAAGATAGGGGTGCTGATTTAGAGAAACTAATGGCCGCCCATCCCGATTGGGATTGGGACTATTGGATGGCACAAGTAGAGTGATATCATGGAGTATAGCCCTTTCCTTCCCGTTTATATTCTGATGGGCTTCTTTCTTTTCTGTGCTACGTTTCTTCTAGTGAATGAGTTCAAACACCTAGCAGAATACTTCCGAGGTGAAGATACATGATAGACATGGCTTTCGTGAGTAACATCATCTCTGATGTCTCGATTGAGATTCCAATGGAATTCTACTATCCATACTTGACTGTGTTAATCATAGGCACGACAGCATGGCTTGGGAGACTAGACATTTTAGCCATGCGTGCATATCAAGAATGATTAGCAGCCCATCTTGCACATGCCTTTCTCGAGTCGCTTGCCACACTTCGGGCAAGCACGTTGGGCTTTCTTGACACCACACATACCACCCTTACCGACATCGGCAGTCTTGGTTGGCTTCTTGGGATTCTTACCTCCCATTGGATTCAAGGCGATTACTATGGCGACCTTGCCTTTCTTTTTCTTAGACATCCTTGCGCCCCCTTATACCAACGCGGTTAGTTCCACCTTCTAAACTTCTCCCCTCGTCGCCAGCCATGTCTGCGAAGAAGTCCGGGTCAAGGAGTGGGTTGTCATCATCTGCTCTGACATTCACTGGACGACCCTCTGCCGCAGCCTGCTTCCTGTTGGCTAATCTCGCTCGCTCCCCAGCGAGTCGCTCTCTGTTACGGTCAATCTTACGCCGGTCAATCTCGTCTTGACTCATTGTGGCTAAGGACTCTTCTTTCCTATCCGGCAGAACTCTAGCAGCCTGATGTAGAGGGCTGTCTTTGTAAGACTCCCTATCGCCACGTGTGCTGACTGTACCCCCCTCTTCTCTGACGTGCTTAGGTCGTTCCTTCTCGGCGTCAGCCGTGATGGCTCCCCGTGCACCTAAGTCATCTCGGTAATAGTCTAGAGGGTCGATGGACTCTTCCATTTTGTCTGGGCGCTTCGTGCTTGCAGTAAGAACGCGACGAAGAGCCGACTCTGCTTCTTGGGCTCGAGATACTCTTCGTTGCAAATTTCTTTGCACCGGCGACCTGTCCCCTTCGACGTTTAACGAGCCCATCTGCTCCTTCGGGACTTTGAATCGCTTCGTGCCACTACCTTGAGTGTACCCCCCTTTACTCTCACGTATTCTACGAATCTTACTCTCTGCTGCTTCTCTGACACGGCTAGGATGTCTATCACCCATCAACACTTTCAGAGCCTGATTCAGCCCTACCTCATTCACGAGTGCTTCGTATGAATCGGCCATGTCCCTGCTACCTGCATCACTACCGGCACCAATGTCATCTAACAGAGGGTGGTTGGCAGGAACATCCTCTCTCGGCTGTCCTGCCAATGGATTTGTCTCAGGTGTGAAGGGGTCTCTAATGCTGCCCTCCCTCAGAGAGGAAGGTGCGCCTGCTCCTAAGTCGCCTACACCTCCCGTCGGTACCGTGAAAATGTCACTCTCCTCAAAGCGAGTGTCCTTCTTGCTAATCTCATCATCAACTGCCGCATCAATCATGCTCTGTCCCTCCTAGGCTTCTGCCATAGAGCACCACACTCAGTGCACTCCCATATGAGTATGCGAGTCCCACGCTCGTTGACATATCGACCCTCTATTCTCTTGGCGAGAATATCTTGAGAGCATTGAGGGCATGTCTGACTCAACCTCTGAAGTAATTGCCCCATGCTATTCTTCCTCACCAGCCATCAAGTCATGTTCGGCATACTCAAACCCAGAGCGGGTACGCAGATTAAGGTATGCCTGTTCTACGATATTGTGCATGGAGTTCAACTCCAACTCGAATCTGTACTCCCTGAACCTCTCNACTGCACGGAAGCCAGCCTCGTAAGTCTTCTTGTCAGCGAAGATAGCACCGTAGTACTCCACCTCGTACCCCTCTGGTTTCTTTCTCGCTGTCATCTCTCGAATGATTGCGTAAGCCTCAGGGCATTCGACACCAGACTTGGTCAGGTAAGGGAATATCAGAGCCATATCAATTCATCCATGAGGGTTTAGCAGGTATGTTAGCGTACGCTTCTTCTGGTGTGTCGTAGTCGTTTGGTAGATTTAACAGTGCTTGTCTGTACTCTGCTAGTTCAGTCTGTTGTGTGGCTGAGAGGCTGTTGTACAGCAGCACCCCTTGATAGACATCCATCTGACTCAACAGATAGTCCCTCTCCAACCTGAAATCATACCATGCTTGCTCCAATCTATCCTCATCTGTTATTGTCTCATCGTAGAATGGGCCTGAGACAGAAGGGGGATTGACCCACGTAATGTTACCCTCCTCATCAACTTCTCTAGTTGCTTGATGTTCCATTTAATCACCTCAGAAGTTCCCTGTGTGTCTTGTGTACCATAAATCGAACCTTACTGCGGTCTGTATATTCAGTGTCCCCGATTCTCTCCTTACCGAGTATGTCTGGTTCTTATCCATCTGAACATCCAAGCCAGTTGAAACGTACACATATTTGTTTCCATCTGTATTCGTCATGTCGTTCGCCACATCGAAGGTGAAGTTTGAAACCACGTTAGCAGGGTCACCACTATGGAACAACCTCCAAGTCTGGTCTACCGAACTGCTTGATGAAGAACTGAAAAAGTATGTGATTACAACTGCTCTCAGTTTGGCATCGAATGGCAGGGTGAAGGAACCGAGGGTTCCCTGACCATCTTGTGATAGGTTAATCAGTCCTGAACCCTGACCTGTTGCGGTTCCGTAATTTCTCTTCCAGAAAGTCTCCTTCGCCCATGTCCCCCATCCGTTAGGCCCGCTTGCCGTGACCGCACCACCTGTCACGCTGATTGAGGGGATGGCTCCGTCTGTCCTGTCTGTTACTACTTCGAGCGTAGGGTTGTCTGCATACACGCTGTCCTCATGCAGTTTCAGCAAGGGTACTGTTGTGGCTGATTCGTTCCTGTAGACGTGAAGCACAGCATTGGGGCTTGTATCTCCTATACCGACCCGATGGTTGGTCCCGTCTAGTGTCATCACCTCCACCAAGTCAGCGGCATCTCCACTAACACTGTAACCCGTATCGGTAAAGAAGCGCAAGTCAGGGGTCCCATCAGGTGAGTAGATTAACCAACTATCTAATGAGTCTGACATTATTTGTACGCCCGCGTTGTCATCAGTCGATTCGAGTTTGAGATATTGAAGCCCTGAGCCTTTGACGTGTAGAGAAGTGTCAGGACTCGCAGTGCCTATTCCAACATCACCATCAGAGGCAATTCTGATTCTCTCAGTCGAATTGGTTCTGAAAGACATGAATCCATCAGAGACTCGATTTATCAGATAGGCATCTCCGTTCTGCATAGCAACATCGAAGAATTCACCTGCCGCATCTTCCAGTCTTAAGTTGGCTTGAGTGGAGTCGTATATGTGGAGACCACTGCCTGATACAAATGTCGGACTCATAGTGCCTATGCCGACATGGCCCTCCTGACCTAGAATGGTGAATCGGTCTGTGTAGGCGTTTGTTCCTATCTTCCTAGTTGAGATTCTCAGGTCGCTAGTGTGGTAATCATCGGATGCACCGCTAGAACCGGAGTCGCCCTGCACGTTGTAGATTCTGATTGTCTCATTACCAGCATGACCCGTATGCTTCCTGAAACTAATCGTGGAGAGGACATCACCTGCGCTCAAGCCACTCACGTTCTCGTTGTGATACAGATTCAATACAGCCTGTCTACCCTCAATCACCGTGCCGAAAGAGCGAGCCGATGCTGGTGTTCCACCAGTCTTCACTGGCTCTGTAGATTGCCATGCTGAGTTTGAAAAGTAAGTTAGGGTGCTGTTGTTAGCCACCTTCTTCGCTACCTCGTTCCAATTGAAAGTCCCATAANTGCCGTACTTCTTCATCCAGAGTTCTATCGGTTGCCCCCATCCTTCGGTAATCAATTTGAAAGAGTCATCCTTTAGATGACTAACACTCGTCAGCGATACGATTTTGATAGCCATGGTGTGTGCGCTGTTAGTTCCATTGGACCTACCATAGACGTTGATTATCGCTTGGTTCTGACTTCCTACGTCTGCCTCAGTAATACCTAGAGTCAGGCTCAAGTCCCTGTATTGAGTTGTACCGGGGTCCCAACTCAGTATCTTGCACCATGTATTAGAACCATTCTCCGTTCCTGTGCTTCCGGCCGCAGAGCCACCAACATGTTGTGTGTCGAAGTTGATGTGTCCACCTACTGTAAGGTCATCTAGAATAGAGACATCGCCACCAGTATTGACAACGAGAGTATCAGTCTGAGCCGCACCTACTATCTTGAATGGATATGTATCTGAACCTGCGTAGTCCTTTATTAGGAAAGCACCATTATCGGTGTAAGCGAGAAACTCTCCCTCGGAGTTTTGCATATGGAAACCAACTCCACCTGTACCACCACTTGCGGCGGCTATGCTACCTTCAACCTCTAATTTCCTAGCGATGCTTGCCACCGATGCTGTCTTCCCGACTAGAAGTTGTCCATCTTTGTTAATACGAACGGCTTCGGTGAGAGTTCCATCTCTTGAAGTCTGCAATGTCATGTATCCGTCTTCTGAACTATCTGTGGAATCCTGTATGTTTCCTGTTATCCTAGCATACTCATGTCCAGAGGAAGCACTGCCCGAATCTCCAAACTGCCACTTGATAGCCGAACCGTAGTTCGTACCAGTAGCATCTCTTCTCAATACAAGATGTGATTCATTGGTAGTGTTGTATATTGTAGTGGTGCCAGAAACGTGTAGTTTTGAAACCGGAGCAGTGTTGCCTATTCCTACATCACCGTCAGTGGCTTTTATCGTGACTCTCGTTTCGTTCTGGTCTGTTACTAGTTTTAGGTCCTCGTTGTAGGAACCTATGATACCCTCATCAACTATGACTCCCTTGTTGAAGTAGTACTTCGGCCTGTCCGTGTAGAAATGTGACCAACTCGCGTTGTTCGGTCCTATGTCTACGTAGCCATAAGCGCTGGTTATCCTCATCATAGCAGGAGTATCTATCTTCACGTTATTCCCACCGAGAGACTTCTTGCCAATCGTCAAGTCCTGATTTGCAGCAGAGTAGATACTGCCAGCGAAGTCGAACACCATGTCTACTGTGTTGCTGCCGTCTCCGATATGGATGTCAGCATCCAAGTCCCCAATCAGCAGACCGACTGAGGATGTGAGGACTAGGTTGCCACTGCTGTCCAACTGGATTGTCCCATCGACATTACCACCGTTGTCCTTGAACTCAATCTTCCTCGAGGCTGGGGTGATGAGGACATCATCACTCATTTCATACCACCAAACCTTCTAGTGACTTCTCCGTGAGTGGAACCCAATCGAACGCCTTGATTGGTGGTAGCGCCGTGAGAGTTGCTTAGATGCATGTCCCGGTGAGCGTACGGCTTGTCTATCCTGATGTCAATGGGCTTCATGTAGAACCCTTCATTGGCCACGTTAGCCATGTCCGTATCACGAGCCATCACTCCGGCTTCTACCATCCTCATGAATGGTTGAGGGTCCACTACCAAATCAATATTCTCATATGTGGTAGCGAAATTAGCGTCAGCGAACTGCTGCTGGGTAGAGCCTTGTGTCTGCATGCTTATCCACTCAGTAGTGGATGAACTACCGAAAGGGTCGCCGGAGTCAGCACCTGAGTAGCCACCGAGGATGTTATGCACCGTCTGGACATAGGCGTAGGGCTCCGTCCCACTCCAGTTGGAAGTTCCTTTGCAAGTCACTCTGATTCGGGCCGTCGCGTTGGGAGGAATCAAGAACAACTCGTTGATGACTGCCTGCTCCCCATCATCATGGAAGGTCCTCTGACAGAAGTAGGCCTGTTCATCAGCGTCCCACTCGGAGCGCATGTAGTAAGAGTAGTTGATGACCTTGTCGTACTCGAAGTCAGCCTCCACGACTCTGAACATGCCAGTCCCGCTCGAGTATCCCTGTCGTGATGCGTAAGAACTGCCGGACACCCTCACCTTGCCCAAGACATCCTCGATACCACGGAATCTGGAGTAGAAGCAGACGAACTTGCCTTCTCCCACCTCGCTCATGTACGGTCCTTGGTAGAGGGAGTCCTTGATGTCGATTGCCCACATGGAGCCAGAGTACCCAGTGTGTCGATTGACTCTGATAGGGTCTAGGTCTACACAATTCACCTTGATGTTATGCAAGCCTCTACCTGCATTGTAGACAGGCTCGTAGTAGATGGCCCGCCCGCCGATTCTATTGCCGTAGCAGTAGGCGACCTCATGGTTGTAGTGAGTGCCTTGGACACGCAGAAATCTATTACTGCTTCTAGCGCCGAAGCAATTGTAGAGCCTCTGACTGGGGTCCCAGTGTATGGTGAAGGCGTCCTGCCCATTCACTGATACACAACAGCGGAAGCAGGAGTTCCTGAAGTCATAGCCCCACATCCCCGAGTAGTCACGACGACCATTGTCGTTTATCATGACGGAGACTCCTTCCACCCAAGGTTCTTGTGACATGGTCTGTATCTTGGTGGTGTTGGCGAGAGTTACAGGTAGGTTATCCGTGCTGCCATAGCCTCTCATGACGAACCCAGCACGGAAATTGTGGTTGCTGTTGCCGACATTGTGGAACCATACGTCCTTGAGGACTATGTACCTGTCGTAAGTACTACTGGTGTGCTCGATGTAGTAGTGGCAGATGTTAGTGGAGGCATCGAGGTCAGTGCTCCCAGTCTTCTTAGCACCAATGATGATGTCCCTATTCAACTTGACAACTAGCGAGCCTATGCCGACAGTGTACCCTATCTGCCCTGTCAATGTGATAGTGTCACCAGAGACGCTATCCACGATGTGCCTGCACTCGACGGAGTTGTAATCACGATTCGAGATAGTGCCGTCAGTGGTCTGTAGAGCGCATTCTACCACTATCACGTCACCTGATACGAATCCTGTCGCATCTCCCACTGTCACAGTAGTGGCAGACGTGCTGTTGATGGCTGTGGTGACGCTCGTAGCACACTTCCTGACTCTCGAGTTGTCACTGTGAGGCTTNTGCAGNCCAGTGANNTAGACCTTGGCNTTNGCGATGGANGGGTCTGCATCCAATGNGTATGNNTTTTCNTNGGCTAGGTTCTTCAGTTTGAGAGTGTGTCTGGTATAATCGATGCTGGAAATACGACAGACGTTACGGTTGTTCCCAGTGCCGAAGATGATGCTCTGGTTCACTCTGAAGACCTTTGAGTTGCTGACTGTGATTTCACTTGGTATCGCATTGGCATCGAAGGCAGTGATAGTCACATCGTCAGGTCCCACGAACCACCGGAAGTAGATGTTATCACCATCTACGTCATGGACCCAGACTCCTTCGTCCTCGTACCTACAGAACTCATACACCCCAGTATCTGTAGACGTGCAATCGTATATCGCTATCCAATCCCCGGCTACGAAGCGACTTCCAGTGCCTAAGTCGACAGTGAGAACTGTATCACCGATGTTATGCGCTGCAGACAATTGCGAAGTAGGAAGGGGGTCAGTTCCCTCTGCGATGTGAGAAGCGTCAGCCTCGTTCTCGAAGTGAATGCCATGATTCTCCCCGCTTGTCCCACTGAAGTAAATCTTCGAGCCCGGTTTCTGATGGAGGCAACCCCCACCATCTATCAACAAAACCCCATCTACATCCATCTCCACTTGGTGTATGAGTACCCCATTACTTGCTATGGTTATGTCACCGAACCCATCACCCACGTTCAACTTCGTACCGTAAGTCACATTGTGACTCACGGTCACTGTTTGACCAGCACCATCCGGGTAGCCTATCCCGGCAGTCCAAGTGCTGGGATTGTCCCAAGCACCATCCTGAGCGCTAGTCCAATTTGTCATATTCCACCTCCATCTTATCCACGTCCTTCCTCTCAGCCTGTATGAAGTAGTAGAATTCAGGGGACTTGGTGAGGAAACCACCTACCACTACCTTCTCCCTATCCACGCTCTTGACATAGAGGTTCTGCGTCCGCCCCTTGGCTGTCAGTTGCACTGTTATCGTGTCCTCATCCACCAANCCCAACCAGTAGTCTGGCAGTTCGATTGTCTCNCCTACCTGATGNCCTCNNATGTAGACNCCATGNTCTGGNCCNTCAAGCNCTCCGTGATGGAGTCGCATGCCCTCCTTGGTCGGGTGTTCTATGTCGAATGACTTGGTGGTGGCCTTCAATGCACCATTGACGTGGAACAAAGCAGAAGGGGTGAAGGTCATGTCAGCAGTGGTGACACCCACCTTGACATTGGCGTGACCACCGAGGTTGATGACTCTACCTTGCGCACTTTTGATTTGGAATACTGATGTACCTGAATAACCAATGAATCCATACTCGTTGCTATCACTGCCATGGTATGTGATGTACATGTCATCCGTGTCAGATGTGTCCTTGAGGCGCATGTGGGCGGAACCGGCTTGGATGTCGAGCATGTAGCCGGGTGAAGAAGCGCCTATCCCGACCTTGCCTGACGTATCGATTGTGAACATAGTGTTGGTGTGGAGATATGCATTGGAATCGTCTTGGCTTATCTTGAACTTGTCACTGTCGCTGTTGTCGACACCCATGGACCAGACAGAGCCAGCAGTGAAGAATAGAGCAGCGTCACCAGTACCAGCATTGTCTATCTTCAACTGAGGAAAGTTGGAGTCATTGTCAGTTTTCAGATGCAACCTAGTAGATGGGGAAGTCACCCCTATGCCGATATTACCTGCGGAGTTCAGAACCATTCTCGCAGTGTTGTTGTCTTGGATTAGAAGTTTGTTAGTTCCATCACCATGACTACCACTTGTCACGCTCATTCTATATTTGCCACCATTCGTTCCGGTGTTGTCAATAGTCAGCGAAGTATTAACACCGCTACCTGTTATCTTAATTCCACCAAGATTAGTGCTTCCCGAATTTACTTCAAGGGCTTTGTCCGGGTCAGTAACACCTATTCCGACATCACCAGCAGAAGTGATTCTCATTCTCTCGCCAAATGCTCCCGCATTCGGTTTTGTCAAAAACNTCATGTGCGCTCCCGAATCATCGCTTGCGTTGCTATCGTCAGTTTCCACTATCGTTTCTATAGCGGCTACATACTTGCTATCGGCATCGTAGTTGGTAGCATCTGCGTTGTCGCTATTGGAGAAGAAGATGCTTCCGATAACATCTCCATCGGTGCTACTTCCGCTACTCAGTTGAAGTATTGACCTCTTGCGGCTGGTCGGGTTGTGGACATTGAGTTGTATTGAATCTGCTAATCCCATAATGGGAGCAGTTGTGCCTATTCCGACATTACCTGCGCTTGTTATGTGCATCCTAGTAGTTGAGTCAGTATTGAAAGATTGAGTATCAGTACCAAATGTAATGGTATTGTTAGTATCTCCTGTATGCACAATTCCACTTGCTGTTGAAATAAAGCCATCAACCTCTAGTGGGAAAGCAGGGCTTGTAGTGCCTATCCCTACATTACCATCCTTGTCAATCCTCATGGCTTCAGAGATACTGTTGTCACCAGAATTAGTTTTGAATAGCAGATTCCCTTGGTCAGAAGATGCTGTCTGCTTCCTCACTGTAATCTCCGCTAAGGTATTGGATTCGCTTCCACCGATATCACTATCGTAGGTATTGAAGATGACTCTGGATATATCTGCTGTAGTAGAAGTAGTTCTAGCACCACCAATGATTATGTGTGCCTCTTGGCTACTGCTAGCAGTCGTCCTCACCAACAACTTAGGAGAAGTCGGGTTCCTGATATCGAGTCTCTCGCTGGGACTTGTAACACCTAGTCCGACCTTGCCAGTACCATCTATGAAAAAACGGTCGCTATTGTCTAGGGTAATCTTGAACGTATCATCACTTAGGGTGATTTGATTGTAGGTGGTATCATCGAAATCCCTACGCAACACGAGGTTTGCATTATCACCTGAAGAGATGGTGCCGTCACCGACAATCAGGTTCTTCTTTACTCTGAAATCACTTTGCGTACCCATAGATTATCACCATGACTTCACTGTCCACCATAGTATCAATACTCCTCTAAGAGAGTGGCGAATACCTTAATCTTGTATGTATCAGTAGCCGCGGGGGTAAAATTGACATCGACTACCGTGTCACCGCTCCCCGCAGAGTCACCGACATCAAAGGTACCGAGAGCGGCTGCCCCAGTGAACACCGACGCGTACTCAACAGCAAATACTTTGGCATCAGCGTCACCTTCAGGTCCTTCAGCGCCCTCGTAAGTGACTAGCATCTCCACAGCATGGACCTCCGTTTCGGTCTCATCATTGGTTACTTGTATGAGTAACTTCGCAGTTCTGACGTCAGCACCATCGTAGGTATAGATAGTAGTGACGCTACTACTGTTCGTTATGGTAGTCTCCCTAGTATCCATTCGTGCAGCCCATGTTTGCCCAACAGCCCCATTAGAGATGTAAGGCTCCACTAGCGTCTTATTCGTTAGAGTCTGCTCCTCTGTAGTCCCCACCACGGTGCCGGGTAGGGTCTTTCCTAGGACTTGGTTGTTGGTAAGGACATCAGTACCTGCAATCTTGTAGGACTCGCTGGTTGTAGCCAAATCTATGTCTACGTTTGATTGAAGTGCTGTCCTACCGTGTACGTACTTCCAGTGGATGTTATCGGTGCTTCCGTCCGTACACTCAATTTCCATCCCACTACCATCTGCGTTTGTCAGAGTGTCGTTGCCCTTAGAGACGGTAATCAGGTCGTCTTCCACTGTTATTTGAGTGGTAGATATGGTGGTGGTCCCGCCATTGACCACTAGGTCTCCTGCTATGGTAGTAACAGAGTTCGCACCTGAACCAATGGTGATGTCTATCTCGTCCTCGGCATCGCCATCTGTCAGGACTATTCCCGACTGCATTTCCCCGTCATGGGAGGCGACTTGCAAGGACAACTTGCCACCTTCAGCCCCATCTGACGCATCTGATATCTCTGCATCGATTCGTGCGTACTCGATAGCCTCTGGTGTGCCTGCATCATTGTAACTGTAGAACATGATAGCACCGATGTCATCACCATCCTGCCCAGCAGTACCGTCGTTGTTCCTATTCTTCAAGAACTTCAGAGAAGAACTGCTAGCATTGTTGGCACCGTCATTGATAGTCAGGGTATTACCAGTGAAAAACAAGTTAGCCTCTGCATCCAACTCGGTGGTAGTGCTGCCCACTGTCACTAACTCATTCTCAGTGGCATTGTTCAGTGCTGTTATTGTACCACTGCTTTGCGCTACCCAAGACATTACACCACCAGTGGTCGATGACAAAATGTACCCAGAAGAACCGGGAGCGGCTGCGGGCAACTGGTAGGTAACACTAGCAGAAGCAGAGTCGTGCCCCTTGAGTGATGTGGTCTGACCATTACTGGTGAATCCTAGTGCAGCCCCAGCCTTCTTGAGAGTGAGGTTACCAGCACTCTCGAGTTTCAGGAGAGCGTTTGCTTCCTCCAAGGGATTGTTGGCACTATTCACCACGCTGTCGAAGGGGCTAGCATAGTACCCGACAGTGAGATGGTTGGAACTGGCTGAGCCACCACGATTCCCTACCCTGCCTATGGCAAAGGAATTACCACTACTACTGCGGCCCTGTGTGAATACTATACCTTGCCCTACATGGATGTTCTCTGCTTGGTCGAGGAGTAATGCATTACCCATCCCGTTGTAAGTCGTACCTGCGACATCATCGTTGCCTATGTCAGTATGAAGACGGGCCTCAACGTAATTGTACGCAGTAGCAGCATCTGACCCGCTCAACGCAGGGCCATTGACTTGAAGCCGGGTGTTCGTCTCTCTAGCAGTGCCACCAACCCTACCATGAGATGTGATGAGACCAGTACTAGAAGCACTGATGGTAGTGAATGAACCTGCAGCGGGTGTGTTCCCACCGACTACGCCGTCTAACGGCCCTGAGAACGCGCTGGATGTTATTGATGTGGCAGCAGAGACTGTGCCTAGGTTGGCTATAGTGGTGCCTGAGAAGGTGCTGTTCTTACCAAAGACAATCTGCTCGCTACTATTAGTCGTTGTGAATTTGACATAGGAGTTGGAACCCTCTGTGATGTCCAGAGCACTAGCGAGGTTGTCCCCCATCAGTATGATAGACTTGGCAGTGTCGGCTCCACTGAAGTCCAGTTTCAGACCGTTGCCTGCCGCATCGACACTGAGGCTATCTGCATTGATATCGCCTACGTTGGTGATACTGTTGTCTCCGAGGCTCAAGTCACCAGCGAGGGCTGTGATGGTAGTCGTACCGATAGTTCCACCTGATATCTTGTCACCGCTGATTTGGTCGTTGGCTAGGGTAAGGGTACCAGCAGAGACATCGAGATTTCCTATCGTCACTGTGCCATCAGCAGCGATGCTCATTCTGGACGCTGGTGTCCCTGCGCCAGAGCCGCTAGTCCCTCCGGGCGCTGTCTTGAAGTCGAGTATGCCCCCATCACCTGTGCCATTGCCTGCACCGGCGCTTATCGTGAGACTCTTTCCGGCAGCATCTGTGCCAACTACGGTGTCCACGGAGATAGTAGCATTCACAGAACCATTCAGGTGAATGTCACTACCACCGACAATCAGTCCTTCTGCTACTTTAAAATCGCTCAATGTACCCATCTAATCACCTCATATCGCTATGGCTCTCCAGTAAGCCTTGATATGTACCTTGTCCCCATTGGAATCTGATGTCGCTGTCAATTCTAAACGTGCCTTGTTGCTATTCACTTTGCAAGCGTAGTTTGCTTGTGCCGTCCCTGTGTTGCCAGTGGTCGAGTCTGACTGGGTGACACTGTACACACTGAGAGGTATCTCTGTAGCATTGACTGGGACACTCTTCGCTGTCAAAGCAACTCCAGTCGCAGTAGTGGTCGCTGCGTTGCTTATCGTGAGTGCCCCACTACCCACATTCGTGATGGTCGTATTGTTGGGAATCCCGGTGCCTGTGATTGACATGCCTTGCGTCAAGTCATCCATGGGGGTGACGCTAGCCAAGGCGTTACTGCTTTGTGTATTGCCAGTGAAAGTAGCCACAGTGAAAGGAGTTGTTATCAATATCTTAGCGACCTCGTACTTCTTGTCAGTCACATTGGCTATTTCCACAGTGACTTCAGCAGCACGGAACTTCAAGAGGTCATAGAGTTCTAGGGTAGTAGCAGAGGATGTGCTGAATGAGGAAGCGGTAGTAGAATTGTATTCGTAAGCCACCGACTTCATCTGCATCGTGGTCTCCGGTGTGGATTGTTGCACACCTAAACGGTCGGTGTCAGAATCCACGAAGAGCATGTGAGTCTGGTTATCCGACTCAGCCCTGAAATCCACACTAGCGTCAGAATCATCATTGATGACTATCTCTGTGTCCTTGATGGTCAACTGGTCATCATTGGATGAGGTCTGGTCGTCAATCCCAGCAAGGGCTGCAAGTGGAGTGTAGAACTCCAGACCATCTGCACCGGAATTAACTCTAACCCCCTTACCTGCCTGCCCACTGAAAGAACTGGGGTCCACGTCATCTAAGGCTAAGAAACTAGTCACTCCACCTGTAGAATAGGGTAAAGCGAGCCAAGCACTGCCATCATACACGAACTTTCTTCTCGTCCCAGACGGGCTTGTGCCTATCACAGAGTTATTCAGACCAGTGGGGTCGAATATGACCTTCCCGTTACCAGTGTTCGTCACGAACACCTCAATGGTGTGACCCTCTGGGAAGAGGTAGTTACTACCACTCTTCTCAGGTGAGAGGGTTACTGCCTGACCAGCATTGACATTAAATATGAATGACTGGTCTCCGTATGAAGTGATGGTGTATGAAGCATCATTCAAAGCACTGCTAGGTGCAGACACCCCCTTGCTGAACAGCCTTTTGCTGACTAGGTTCAACTCGCTATTCTCCTGACCAGCGAAGAACAACTCATCCTTCATGGTCCTACCACCTCTGTCTTCACCATCGCCCGGACCGAAGCCGAGACTGGAACCGCTCTTGCTAGTAGACATCCATAGAACACCTGCATCGATGAGAGTTGAACTGGTATTGGCATTAGTCCCCACGTCACCACTCTCGGGTGCAGCAAACAAGGCCCTGAGTTCGGCTGCTGTCTGGACACCTGTATTGCCAACACGCACTGCTTGACTGCTCGTGCTACCACTGTCTGCTCCCAGAGCACCGCTAGTGATAGGGAACATGTAGAGTGGGTTGCTCCTCAGATACGTCCTCTTGTCGTTAATCTCTATGACATTGACCTTGTGAGAGCCACCACCGCTGTCGTATTCACAGCGTACGGTGGCTAGGACGACGACATTCTGGTTCTTTCTAGTGGTTCCAGTGTCATAATTACTGAGGTACTGGCTGGGTAATGAAGGGTAGAGCCCTGTGCTAGTCTTGACGGGGGTGCCTCCATCAGCATAGACCCTGCCAGAGCCACCCTGTGATGCCACGTAGACCACGTACATGGACTGCTCACCTGACGCTGCTAAGGCCGTGCCGGAACCATGGGTTCCAATAGTGACAGTGGAAGTCCCACCCGGCCCTCCTCCAAATTCATAGAGTTGCCCTTCCAGAGTGACATAACCACCTGTGATAGTGAGGGTATTCGCGGAGGCTTTGGCAACGTAGCCGGGATTGTTAGCGACATCATTCCTAGAAGCCGCTGACATGACTGTGTCTTGCATGCGGAGTATGCCGTTCCCTTTCAGTCCCTGAAGCATGTTAGTCAGTGTGGGCGAAGAGAGAGAGTCCCCGTCTCTCAACCCGTCATTGCCTAGGGTGTGACCAGCAGCAGTATGTCCACTCAATGCGTCTACCATGTTATCTATTCCTTGTTACCCTAGTCAGCCCTATCTGTCTACGCATACTGGGCCTTCGTACCCCTATCTTAGCGTGCCGACTGTACTGCTTCTGCTTCTTCCTTTTGAGGTTCTTGTTGGCCAGCCTCTTGACACGAGCAGCCGCTAGTCTAGCGGGGCGTTGTGATATGTAGGAACGCCTAGCCATCATTCGACCTCCAAGATGAATGCGAACTCTACTTCATTATTAGTGCCTTTCTTGAATGCAGGTATGGCTGTCCTGAAAACAGGTATGAACTCACCAGTGGTGGAGTCCTTGTACTGGAGGTACACTTCTTGCACATCAGCAGCGAAACTGTAGGAGGAGTCGAAGGAGCCCTCTACCAGTATGCTGTTATCATCTATGATGCGCACCGTAGGAGTGATGGTGGCTAGTGAACGAGCCCCTCCGTCTTCCGCTGTGGCGATGGTACCATCGCTCCCTATGTGTAGTTCATTGACGAGAGTGGCTAGATGTTCTACCATCCTACGCTTGATTGAATTCAACAACGGCATTACAACTTCACCTTCTTCGCACTGCTCTTGACAGTTCCAATCTCATGAGACCTTCCTCGCAAAAGTCGAACTGTGAGATTGTTGGCTGGTATGGTGGCACTTGATGGTGCGAGGACGCTCACTCCTGTGAAGGTTGTGTTAGTTTTCCCGGTATATGTGGCGTGTATGCCATCATTGATGACTAAATCACCCGTAGTGGGGAAGCCTGTGGTGGATGAGACGGTCAACGTCGTACTGCTGAAGGAGCCGCCAGTCAGACGAGGAGTCAAACCCGTCCCAATAGCACCACGACTTGAGGCGTTACCTGTATCGAAGCCACGATGCCCTATTAGGAAGCCAGAGTGACTGTCGACACCATCATTGGCTAGAGTGATATCTGACGTGTCGCTGAAGGAACGTACCTTGCTACCCATCACCGCTCTAGTCTTCACGAGGGCTTTCACTCGCATGCTGGAAAGACCGATGGCGCTGTATTCCTTGAGTGTGACTGAGTTGTCCAGCCTAGGCGCTGAGTCATCAGCAGCGTCCTCAAGAGAGACATCGATGTTGGCTTGCAAGTCTTCGACACCGACGTCATAACTTATTAAAGTGAAAGAACTAGTGCCTTCAGGGTATGAGTGAGTTGCTTCTAGTATCGCAGTGCGTGTAGAAGAAGGCATGTTGATGTGATGGTAGTCCACCACATCTCCCGGTTGTATGTCCCATGCCTTCAGATGGCCGTCACTCTTCAGGCTGGACTGGGCTTTCCTGTTNAATCTGAGCATCTGATTGGCGCTACGACGGGCTGCTGCACGTGTGTTGGCTGTCGGGTCAAGATGTGACATGGCTTTGATGACATTGTCCTTCTTCTGCATCTCTACGTCATCGACTTGGGCGATGTTGTTGTTGTTCAGAGCATTGCTAGGGCCTTGCACTGTGACCTTGTTGGCAATGTCGACTATCGGGTCTACCGTCACATTGCTAGCCACTAACGCCTCTATCGAGCGGTCGCTTTGAGAGAAGGCAGACGGTGCGTAGGTGAAGTTGCCGTACCTATCAGAGAATAGCATGTAATGGTCGTATCGAGCGAGGAAACGAAGAGCGGTGGGTATGGTGACCCTGCGGAAGTCCTTTGAGACGAAAGAGGTAGAGTGGCGCAAGAGAGAGGAACCGGGATGCTGGCTGTCCACTCCGCTTCTGGAGCCTGAGTATGGTAAGGACAATGAGACTGAGTTCAACGAGTGCTTCTTATCATCGAATAGCCTCATGGCTAAGTCAGTAGTCCTCAAACCGACGTTCACTATCTGCCCGGCCTGCAGTGGCAAGTCCGAGTCTCTCAACCCTAACTGAGTGAGTGACCTGCCAGCAGTGTCCTTGAGTCCTACCTCTGTGGATTTCTCACGAGTTGTGATGGTATCGGGGAGTATCCTGTCTTCCCCTGAGAATAGCATTAAGGGCGCTACACTATTGGTAGTCAACTTATCATCGTTGTAGAACACAGGGATATTGTCATTGACACCCGGCGCTTGCAAGTGAGTGAGGTGCAATACACCGACCTCCTCGCTGTAATCATACCCCTTACCAAGGGTGACTTGGAAGTCGGATGTGGTAGGCCTGCTGAGACCTAGGCTTTTCCCCGTGGTTACGTCAGTCACCACCTTGTAGGCAGCATGGTGAACCGCATTATCTACGAACTTGGGACTGGAGATACGACTGCCTACACTACCGTGAATGGCATCTTGCTTAGACCCTGCATGAGCCGTAGTAGCGAAAGTTGGGAAGGAAGGCATCAGTCATTCGTCCTGTTATCTGTATGTGAACTCTCCCCAGAGTGGTCGCTTTTGTTCAAATCATCGCCGGGATAGAGGGATTGAGTGTAACGTGGTTGTACTGTGTAATCACCTGAGCGAGATGCGTCTCCTCTGAGGTGCTGCAAAGTGTTGTCTGACACCGTGATACGTGCTACTGACTGCCTCAAGGAAGAAGTGAAGCCTGACGCTTCGTAGCCGGGTATGATTGGGCCGACGCTATAAGGAACTTGGTAGGTCTTCTGCGCTGTTGTTAGTTCTCCATCACTATCAGTCTTATCATCAGCCCAAAGATTGTAGACAGGTGGGTACGGTGGGTTGGTCGGGCTTACCACTGTGCTTCTGACGTGTATAGAGGTACCAAGGGTAGAGCGACTCGAGGGTGCGTCATAGAGGAAGACACCATAACGCCCACCTGCTGTGCTACTAAGGGCATTGGTCTTCTCTCTGAATATCTCCAGATGGCGATGGTCCAATACTCTGACGGGCCTGACTAGGAGTTTCACAGACATGTCACTGGTGTTGGTGTTCTTGGAGTGTGCTTCGTGCGCTGTAGTCTCGTAAGGATTGGAGGAGAGGTACTCAGCGTGCCTGCCAGATGCGAGTCCCCACCCCATATCAGATACAGGCTCTACGTAATTGCTGATGTCGAGTATCAAATTGCCACCCAGAGGCCATATGCCGTGGGTGTAGTTCAATCTCATGGCCTGCACATTCGTCGGCTCCCCCGAGTCTGATGTGAAATTCAAGACAGATAGGTCGTAGTCAGAGAAGGCCCTGTTCTTGGTCCTGACACCGCCTGCTACTAGATACCTACGTCCCGCTATCCTATCTGTGTGCAGGCTATGGCCCTCTGTAGATACGATGACGTAATCCTCTGGAGGCTTTCTTTGCACCTCGCTTAGGGTGATACTATCCAAACCGATGCGTGGGGTGAGTCTGGATATGGGTTCCTGCAGGTCTTCACCAGCAGGCAGCAGGCTCTCAGTCTCCTTCTCTACATTCGAGCCGGGCATGGCTTGAGGCTTGAGGAGCCCATCATCAGCATGGAGGTCTAGGACTCTTGATATGCCTTGGAACACCTCTCCTCCTTGGAAGTCATCGTTGCGTGGTCTGATGTAACCTGAACCGACACTGGGTTCTGCGCTATGTGTCGACAGCATCAAACCAGAAGCATCCATGACAGTGTCTATGTCTTGTAGCATGTCTTCATTAAATACTGTAGGCCATCGGACACCACGACCGTCCCCTCTGTCCCCTACTCTCTTGGTCGTACCGGGGTCATAGAAGTCTAACTCCGCACGTGAGTGACCATGCTGTGACGGGGCCGCCATGACTAGTGCTCCCTTGGTACGGTCGGTAGATGANTAGGCGTCTTCGGGGTCCCAAGCAGGGCGTATCCCAAAGCCTCTCACAGGTGCCCTTCGTACATCCTCTCCTGTGGTGTTGCCCCACCAGTCAATCATGTAATGCCCTATCGCTAGAGCCAAGTCGCGCCTATTGTCAGTCACTAGGTCTCTCCGTGAGCCTGCACCTGCCACATAGTCTCCATGATGATTGCGCAGGACGTATGGGTCATTCACGAAGTTGCGCACTGCACAACCAAATGGTCGAGTCATACGCCTTCCATGGCTGTACCGCACCTGCTGCCCCTTCAAGTCAGAGCCCACTAGCGCAGATGCGTTTGTGAGTCTCTCTAGAACGCCGGAGTATCCTGCCATTGTAGTCTCATAATTGATAGCCACTCCGTTCTCAAGGGTACTAGCGCTGTAGACTTCACCAGTGACCGTGTCGTTCTGCACGTACGGGCCTGTGATGTAGCCAGAGTGCTGCCCTGTGGAATCTAATAGTGCTTGGGTTGCCCATAGCGCAGCACGTGGTTTGTTGTAGGGGGCTCTGACTGAAAAGCGATAACCGAAAGAAGCGTTCCTCTTGATGTTGACATTGGAACCAGATGTGCTGCACACGTCAGTGGGGTGGTCATTCAGGCCTACCGTGGAATTGTTCGAGAGGTATATTTTGTGATAGTCCCAGTTCCTACCCCAACCCGCACCTGCTGTGCCCCACGCATCCATTCTGCTGGCTTGTGCTCCGAATCTGGAGCCTCCCGGCCAGAATGCACCGTAGTGGAACTTCTGATTGTTCGTCAAGTCACTAGCGGTATGCGCCTGTGGTACGTAAGTCGCACCCATGCTCTCCGGTTTGAGGATTTTACCACCACTGTCATACACAGGGCCGAAACCTCGGAATGCGAAAGGACCATCGCTGATGACGTAAGAGAAGTCGTGATAATGAACCGTTTCGTAATGCTCAGGCAGATGATTGTAGGGTTTCTTGTCCACAGCAGCATCAGTCATGTTAGTGCGGCTGTCTGAGTAATAGGTCATCGGCCTGCCTAGATTGTAATGCCACATGGAGAGATAGGCATCTGGAAGATGACCCGTTTGAGTGTCCCTAGTGCCGTCCTTGATGTCTTCGATGTGGTAGGCTGCCACGCTTGCAGTCTTGTCTGTGTAGATTTTACCCGGTACTAGAGTGCCATAATCCCCAGTGAGAGTTATCTTACTGCCCACTTTGATGGCATTCCAGAAGCCTGCCGCAGCCGTGACCCCGTAGAATGTGTTAGTTGTCTCATTAGAAGCACCGCTGGCTTTGCCACGGTAGTCGTAACTGGCTGTATAAGTAGTACCGTCATCAGCGGTGACTTGCAGTTTCTTGTCAAAGGACTTCAGACCTACCTCGGGGAAGAGAGCGTTGTTGTCCACTAGTAGTTCTGCGGCTGATTGGTCTTTGAAGCGGACAGTGCAGGTGGGATTCAATGAAGAGTAGGAGTGGAGAGTGGAATCCAAGAAGTGAGTCGGGTAACCATGCATCACCATCTGTGCCCCTACTGCTCCATACCCTGTGCGACAATAGTGGAAGTAATCCTCAGGGTAGTAGTGAGACAGTTTCCTCCACTTGTTCGTCGTAGCGTAGGCTCCTTCAGTCGATGTGGCAGTCAGAGAGCCACTGCCGTCAACTGTCTTCAATGCAGGAGCCCACCAAGGGATAGTGAGTGTGTAGCCCGGAGTGGCTAATCGGAACATATTGGGGTGATAGGGCAGGCTCTTCCGGGTCCATGCAGGTGAGGTGGATTCGTTTATACCGAGGGGGTTATACAACGACAGAGGGGGTGTGTTGGCAAATTGCTCGTTAGGTGATGGGTCTATGTCTAGCATCACCTCATTGAGATATACCTCACAGCCGCGAACATCGACAGGCAGTTGCTCTGACAGGACGAACTCGTAGTTATCAGTAGTCGCATTCCACTGCAGCCCAATGACAGTGACGACTTGCTGGCTCGTCAAGGACGGGTACTTGTCCCCAGAGAATGTCTTGTTGACAGCGTTGTAAGTCCCGCTGGAATCGAAGTCATAATTGCTGTTGAAACCCATCAACTGCTGAGCGAAGAGGTTGGGCTGAATTATTATTTGATACGCACCACTCTCTAGGGGGTCAGGGAAGTTCCAAGACGTGCTGTAATTGGTGCCAGATTCTAACCTCAGGATGTGGTCGCCATCGTTGTTCTCACTGTCATAAGCCAGTATCCCGTAGCCATCGTACTTGACCTTGGTCTCGAACATCAGAGTGAACCCACCACCATGGACATCAGATGGGGGGTGGGGAGTAGACATGGAGGAGAACCACATGAGAGCATCGTGCCCGACACCATCCAAGCCTGCTAAGTCAACCGCGTTGTTATCAGCAGCGGGAGTGGCGCTTGCGACTATGGACGTGGCACCAACGCTCTTTTCGACGCTAGACGTCGCAGATTGATATGCTCTGTTCAAATCATACACTCTCTGATAGAGGGGGTGGGACAAGTGACCGGGCATGACAGCCATAGTAGGAGTGATATAGTGATGGCCCATCCTCGGCATGGGCATTGGGGTCAACCTGTTACTTCGTATAGCAGATGCTGGGCTCGCACTGGTTCCAACGCCCATCCAATCTATGGGCTTCTTGTCGGGACTTTCACCACTGACCTCAGCATGGTCTCTTAGACGCCTTGCAGCAAAGTGCCGAGTGCTACCAGATGGTACGTAGAACGATGGCTTCAGCACATCACCGTTGCTGGCAGAGAAACCGGGAGTGTACTTGCAGCCTCGGAATTCTAATCCGACTATGCTGGTGAAGGAAACCAGATGGCCATTGACCGTGAAGAATGACCTGCCGTCAGGCAGTGTCTCTGCTCTCCATATCTCAGACTTGGGGATGTTATCGACTGTGACTGTCGTGCCACTGACGGAGACTAGAGTGAGAGGGTCATGGGTGAGCGTGTTATTGATGATGCCAAGAGGTTCTCTGTCTGTATATCCCCAACCCATCTTGGTCAGGTGGAAGTACAGGGCCCTATCATGAGGCTCGTAGGACGTCTGCAGGAAGGACTCGGATGCTAGAGAGCCACTCTTGCTCTCCAAGGCGGTGTCACCCTCATCAGTATCCAACCTCTCCCAACCCTCATTCTCAAAGAACGGCTCCTTCTTGGGCTCTGCATTGACTGAATTGAAATTTTCTCTGACCACGTTCTCAGGGAGGTCAGGGCGATGCACGCCCCCTGTGCCTATGCTCTCGTGCTGGTAGGATTGTATCTTATCGAAGCCGCTTCTCACTACTATGTTCCCCGGTATGGTGTCAGGGTTAGGCAGGTTGATGGATAACGATGGGAGATTGCCACTACCAGCGAGTGCGGGGCCCTCTACCTCCCTGTCTAGGACCTTAGAGAAGTCTCTGATTACAGTGCCGAAGGGTGAGCCACCTTCTATGGTGTGCGTCTGCCCTGCATCGTCAATCACGCTGATTTCAAGGAACTGCTCCTCTTCGTTGGGTATGGCCAGAGCACTGCTCACATCTAGAGGGTACTTGTCAGCCAAGTGAGGCTGAGCAATCTCCTGCGCTTGTATGGTTGGGAACATAGCAGAGTTGGTGGTCTCGAACGAGAAACGTGTGTTACCGTATATGTTCTCCCCGAACTTTACATAGGAAGAGCCTACCTTGCGCCAGACCCATGGCACAGCGCCGAGCCCCCTCGCGTTAGGACCCGGCATGCAAAGATTGCCTCCATCCATTCGCTTCCATACGGCATGGTTGATGAAGAAGTTCCGCGCTGCGCTGTTGCCTGACCAGAAGGAGTAGGGAGTCTGCAAGGAACTGGCTTGGGTGTCTAGTGTATCACTGTCAATCTGGCTATGACGGATGAACTCCTGCCCGCTTTCAGAGGGGTATCGTGCTACACCGGGATTCTCTATCTTGTCGTAGAACAAGTCTCCAGTGGGGAACAGGCAACTCTCCATGGGATACATGCCTGCAGTGGTAGCCGCATGCGCCGACCATTCCCCATCACCGCTACCCGGTGGAGTGAATTCTGCTGTACCTGTGGCATTATAAGCGAACTGCGCATCGATGTGTGGGCCACCATTAGCGTAGGCAACGTATCTGTCATTGTTATGCCGCTTGTCATGCGACGCTATCACAGTGCCACCAGTGCCAGTGCCAGAAGGCGCCCACTTCTTGTCCAGCATGTCACCACAGAGGATGAGCCCGTCCCTGTCTGCCTTGGCGATGATGGGCAGTTCCCCTTCATAGGACACCACTACGTAGTGGCGTGGGTGCAAACCTGACATCAGTCCGTTGCTGTCTTGCGTGAAGGAAGCAGTGGTGCCGCTACCGGATGTGTAAGTGGCACCGTTCATAGCGTGGCAACCCATGCTCGCCCCGTAGGGATTGAACCCGAGTGACGGGTGCCATGCTCCGAGACCCGCTGAGACCCCGAAACTAGCACCGCCAGTCTTGGTTACCTTCAAACTGTTCAAGTATGAGTACCTCTCCCCATGCCATCCCACTGCTCCGACCGGACGAGTGCGGTCAATTGCATCTACATAGCCAGAGAAGTGAACCTGAGTGGAAGCGAGATGCTCATAGACGCTGTTCTTAGCGCCATAGTTCCCTGAAGAGGGGGCGTCATGGATAGCCTCGGGTGCTCCATTGCTCCACCTGAGATTCCCCGTCTTCGACCACACATACACGGTATCCCCATCCAGCGTTGCACTAGACGCTGACGCACTATCAGGCTGCTCGACAGGCGATAAATTACGAGCATTCGTCTCGAGTGTGAATTGACCTGCATTGGTGTAACTCTGGTACTTGGCGTAGTGAATGTTAGTACCGTCCCCTATCCTCAGCCATCCCTTGTCTGGGAGGCTGTTGGGTAGAGTAGTAGTCACTGAGATTTGGGTGTCACCTGCATCAGTCGAGCCTTGAAGCACACCCACATTGACCCATGAGTACCTGTCTTGACGTATGGCGTCTTGGAAGGATGGCAGGAACGTGCCACCTAATGACTTGAGGTTGCCTTCACCGGGGAAAGAGTTGATTGCTGCAGAGATGACGGCTCCCAGTTCCTCGGAGTTCTGCACTCGGGTAGCGTCTATCACGAAGACATCCCTTGCTGTATCAGTCTCCGTCAAGTCTGGGTCGTACGAGGATAATGCCAGACTCCCGACTCGGAACATGCTAGCGTTGAGACCCAGTGTCACGCTGTTGGAACCAACGGTGACGGAGCGGGAGTTTGGTAGGAGAGTGCCGTAGATAGGGTGAGGTGGGTTCTTCCTCACCGCATTGTCGAACCAGTTCCCTCCTGCTGTGTACCCACTGTCCATGCCCCAGTTGTAGTGGTAAGCAGCGTTAGTGCCGTCTTGGTTCATTGGATGGGCTATCTTCAATGAGGCTGTGTTGGATTTCCAGTGAGTGCTGAGGGTGTAGGCGCTAGTGTAGGTGAAGTCGTCATTGAGCCACTTGCTCGGAGAGCCCGTAGCAGGCTCCCAGTTCCTCAGTATGCTGTACGGGTAGGGGGCAGACTTCTGGTACGCCATGGTCGGTGGCAGGTAAGGGAGGTAGTTACCTGCTCTGTTGGTGTAGACATTACTACCATTCTTGTACCCCTTCGTCAACTCATTAGGATGGTGTTTGCCATTCTCAGTCCCGGACTTTACCACGCTGTCGTTCCCATGAACGTGGGTGAACTTCTCCGAGACTGTATTTACAGCAGCAGGCTCCCTCTCCCCTAGAGTGGCAGTGGCGTAGCCGTAGAAGTGCTTGGGTACTGACTGACCGGGGCCGAAGATTACGTATGACACCTCATCAGATGAACCGCTAGTAGCAGAGGAGAATCTAGCATGGGGATGCGCGAATCTCAGAACGACTGGTGTTGGGTGTGTCACCACTGTCTTCGTGAGGCTGGACCCATAGATGTCCGTGGCATCAGCGTACCCCATAGTCTGAGCAGAGGTGCCTATCTTCAAATCCGGTGCTAGCAGAGCCTCGGCATTGGAGAAGGGAGGGTAAGTCTCCCCTCTATGCTGGTTGAGATAAGGAGTGCCGGGGAACATGGCTAGTATCGCCGTGGTGTCTAACAAAGCGAAGGAACCCATGTTCTCACCTACGTTCTGCAGGCCAGAGCACCCTGTGGGACCACTTGTGTAGGGGTGGGAGTAGAACTCAGTGTAGTCATTCTGCGTCCCGTCATTGACATCCATGACCACACCGCTGAAACCGCCACCGAAGTAGAGAGGCACGCTGTGGTCACTGCTGTCGTGCGCTCCTCTGAAGTACGTCAGAGGCTCTCCATGAGTGTTACCGGCCAGCCTGTTACCAGCGAACAAACGCCCTCTCTCACCTGACCAGAGAGAAATGAACGTATCAGCGTTATTAGCGACTGAATAGTCTGTGCTAGCAGTTACAGAAGTGAGGTGATGCTCCCCCGAATAATGCACGTGATTCCATTCACCATCAGGCGTGAACACTTTGTGAGTCTCATCGAAAGCGACTAGACCTGTGGTATCATATTGTGAGTTATGTGGAGTCAATAGCCACTGACTCGCATTGTCATTGAGTATGAGAGAATTTTGCGGGCTGGTTTTACCTTTCACCGAAAGTATGGGGTTGTTGACCGCAGGTGTGATGTGGTCACCGGGATAAGCCTGATACTTCTCTCCTCGTAAGTGCTTCTGCCATGTCGAGGTATCTACGGCATTGCCTGCGCTGTTGACGAGAAGTGGTGTGGCAGTGTTAGCGTTAGCGCCTCGATACTTGGTCGTGATGTTCAAGACAGTGCGAGGTATGTAACCGTAGTCTGCCATAACTCCATTGGCGATGTGAGTGGCACCCAGTCCCCCTTTGGCCTCAGGAAGTTCAGCATTGCCCGCATACAACCCCCAGTCTTGCGCTCGTTCTACGGTGAATAGCGACGAGAGAGGAATGACGTCGCTCTTCTCATTGAGGGTGTGTACCTGCACGGCTGTCATTGCAGCATCGCCCATCCACTCCTTGTAGGTGCGCCCATCAGGTGCGTACATCTCACTGCAATCGAATGCCTTCCCATCATTAGGGTCTATGGTCATAGCATACTCGACTGCTGCTGCTAGGAGTTCGTCAGTGACCAGTGTAGTCCAGTTCAACATCGGGCTGATGACAGCCTCTCGGGTTTGGTCTGTAGCCATATTGGGAGAGCCTTCAACTCCAAAGAACTTGTGAGTCCCTCCAAAGTGAGTATGCGTTCTGCTGGTGTACCTAAACACATTGGTGGTTCTAGGGTTAGCCCTGTCTGTCCAAATCAGAAGGCCTGCGTCAGGGAAACCCAAGAAGCCCAGATAGTCTAAATCGCTACCATTAGGGCCAGAACCAGCAAAAGATATAGTTAGTGTCTTAGAACTAAAACTGGCAGTTGAGACAGGATACCCACTGGCTGGTGCTCTGATGCCACTCCACGTGTTCCCCTTCCATGTAGGGTCAGCGGTGATAGTGGTTTGTGCTAAACTCGTAGGATACTTAGTCCCTGCCATGTGCTTGCCTATGGTGAAACCACCTCTACTGACGTCACGGTCATCTAGTGAAATGATAATCTCGTTCTCCAAACCGGGCGGTAAAGTGGTGTTGGCATTGGCGAAGGACTGCCCTTTCTGCCTGTATATGATACGTATGGTGTGGTCCGTTCCTCTGTGGTCAGTGAAGCGGAAACCATACAGGTCACTGTTCCCGACCTTGGACTCCGCTTGCTCGTCAGCAGTCACGTATGAAGAGTAGGCGCTGCTATTCGAGCCATACACCTCATTGAAACGACCACCCTTATCCTTAGGCCCATACCCCATGGGGCCAGCATCAGGGGCCCAACCGGGCACTCCACTGGCTACCAAGCCACCGAAGTTGATGCGGGAGCGGGCCCTAGTACCCACTCTCAAGCCATCTACTATACGCGTAGCATGACCCTTTGACTCGAATGACTCAGAATAGACCGTATTGGCAGAACGCCCAGTCGCCATCTCAGTATTGACTTTGGAATCAGTCCGGTCAGACTCTGCTAGGTTGTTGACGAATTCCTCATCCTCGTCATCGGATGGTAGCATTTGTACGAGAGTGGTAATGGGTGCAAATGGCCTGCCGTTCTTGGTAATCGGCATAGGAGCAGGGTGCATGTTTTCGTCCTCTCCTTCGCTAGGCATGCACCAGAAACTACGGAAACGACCACCATGACCCACTAGGAACTGAGGGCGGTAGGGTGATTGTCCCTTGCTGTTGTCCAGCCATGTGCAGAAGTTCCTCCCAGATGCACCCGGTACCGTGCTATGAATGACTACAGTGTAACCGGACTGCCCATCAGCGTCAGTGACAGAACGCCCGAGATGCGCTCTCAGGTACCCCATGTGTGTACCTTGGTCGCCAGCGAAGGCTGTATCATCCCAGAAAGGAGCAGGGTCATGGGCTGAGCCTGACTGAGTCCGAGCCTGCAAAGCAGCCGATTGGTTCACCCTACGTACAATCTCCCTTGCAGCAGACTCCACATCAGTGACGGACTCTGATTGACCGACTGACCCCAAGTCTATCGTCAACCTGCGTACGAAATCCATTTGGGTCCAATGGGGGAGATTATCAAGCCGACTCTCACGATGGCTGCTCAAATCTAACTCTGTGGAACGTGTGCCTTTGAGACACAAGAAGGCTGGTATGGCCCTAGTCCCATCTGGAGTATCGAAGNAGGTAGAGTGCTTGGTGCCTACAGTCAAATCAGCAGACAACGCTTCCATAGCATGTCTGTTACTAAAATCACCGCTAGTGACAGTCGTATTCTCAGTGCGCCCAGTGCTACCGAGCAGACTACCACCGTAATCTATGTAGGATTTAGGAAGAGCGAGAGTGTTATGCTGCTGCCCTGAAGTGGTGACGTCCAAGTACGGACTGCTTTGATGCACGAATGCATTCTCGATGAATGTGGATTTGTCAGTACTGCCACTGAGGCTCCTGAACCTATTCTGGCTTCTGAAGCCGTTGGCAACGTCTAGGCTTTCATTACCTATGCCGACTTTAGGAGTGGTCTGCCCTGTCTGGACTTGCATGTGGAGGTCATGGAACGCGATGAACTCCCTGTCGTGAGCGACATCATAGAGAAGCACACGAGCGTGACCACTCTCAGCCAGATAGGGGTCTAAGTATGCCACTACTGGTATGTTCTCATCACTGTACCCGAGTTCCAACCAGTTGAGTTCTATGGTCTTGTTCACATGCTGGACGAAATTCCTCGCAGTCTCAAGGCAGGTGTCTCCTATCAGGAAGTTCTCTAGAGGTATGCTAGCACGAGCCTCGGTTCCTAACTCACCCCTGCCGCCATTGAATCCGTTCCAAACCAAGAACTCGTTGCACACTCCACGAGACTTACAGAACATTCCTTCTATCGCATGTGGGTTGGTGTAATGCATGTTCATCCAGACTGTATCGCCATGCCGAAGACCTCCGGGAGCGAAGGGGTAGTTCCACGTTCGGTTCAGAGTGTTGTAGAAAGACAGGCTGCTTCCCGCATGCCCGTCATAACTGGCGAAATCGAATGCTCCGTTGTTTTGCGTGATGGCTTTGAGAGTGAACACATCACCATTAGTTGCAGTACCCGCGCTGATGTTGATAGTAGAAGCGTTGGCATGAGGTGTGAAGGATATCTCATCATCGTCCTGATTGATTGCTGTGTAAGTAGTATTGGCCCATGCACCCGTGTCCATCCTAGGTAGTGATGCGCCGTCAGTGTACACGGTGGCACTAGCCGTGCTGGCATCTGCTATGGTGAACGTAGCAGCACCGCTCTCTATCCTAGCAGCGTGAGGGTTCGCAGTGGGTCCTTCCTTGAACTCCACTGCACTGACGTACTGCCTTAGCCCGTAGTCTATGTTCCCCCCTTGGGTCTGTGTATTAGCCCTGTCGTGGTAGTACGGCCTGCGGAACTCAGTGGCTGCGGTCTTTAACTCTGAGTCATCTCTGATGTTGATGCCTGTAGTAGTCATGTAGGAACCGATTGTGAGAGGCTGCCCCACTAGTGTATCTCGGAAGAAGTTAGGGCTGTAAGCATCCACAGTGAGCGCGTTTGTGGTTAGATTGATAGTGCCAATCTGGGCCCACTCACCATTGGGAAGATAGAGACGACGATAGAGATGTATAGTATCAGTAATATCTCGTAGGCCACCATATGTCTTGTAGAACTTATTGGCAGAGGTGTCCACTAGGAATTGTGCATCAACGTCAGATACGAAGATGGTGGTATCTGTAGTGCAACCTGTACTCGTGACCGAGGCTACCATTTTGTCTTGGGTCCAAGCCTCATGGTAGGGACCGACTGCTTCTCGGTCCATGGCAGGACGCCCTGCAGGTCTTCTGCCTACTGGATTGGGAGCCCATGTGTGTGCTGTGAGAGTAGGGTCTAGGTGGATTTTCATGCTGTTGTTCGGACCGGGGAAGATGCCCTTCTCTGTGTCATCGAAGAATTGGTTAGTGAAGACTGGTATCTCCACTAAGGCACGAGTGCTAGCGTACTGGGTGCCCAACTGATAGTCGTGGGAGACGCTACCTATGCTTTGGAACAGCCTGTCGTTGATGCTCGTACCGTCAGGTATCACTGCTGACTCATCGAACAGCGGGTCGAGGAGGATGGAGTCTCCTACTTTGATGTCATTGTAAGTCACCCAATTGCCGAAGGTATCAGTCTCAGTGCCGTCCTTGTTCACGAATGAGGCGTTCCCACGACGGTCTCCTGTATAAGCAACGAACTTAGTCTGCTCAGTGGACTTGTATTCCATCTGCGCACCGTTCTCGAAGTAGATTCTACCCCGAGGTGGAAACATGAAGGTAGACCAACTAGCGACCTCAGGAGACTCGTTGTTCAGGGGTACTACGACAATCTTGCTGTTGCTGGTATCCACCTCCTGCACTTCCACACCACCGTCTCTACCTGAAGCCCAGCCTAGCCTAGTGAGAGGGCTCTTGTCCCATGTCGGCACGGTCTCCACTGCACCTTGGCCCGGCCCACCTAGAGTAACCGAAACCACAGGGGCGTCGGGGCGTATCTCCTTGACGATAGTGGAGTCATCGGAGCCCTTGCCATAGAAATCAGATTCCAGACCAGCCACATCATCCATCAGCCCACGGGCATGGAGCGTCAAGTAAGTGCCCATCTGCCCTCTCTCGGCTTTGAACGAGGATATGCGGCTCTTGCTTTGCAGATATTCCAAGGTGAATGTGGATGAGTCATTCTGGTCTTGAGTGTCATCGTACAATTTACTGAGTTGCATTATCCGAGAACGGAGTGTGGGTTGTATGATGAGAACGTGGTCTATACCCGACGTGTAGTTGTCTATGATGTCATATACCTCATTCAAATGACTGGATTGAGTGTTGTTGCCTTTGTTTCCCTCCTTGGGTGTCACCTTGTAGAAATCACTACCGAAGGCGTTCTCACTCGACTTCTTTGAAGCAGAGGTGCGCATGATGATGCGATGATACTGTGATGGATGAGTTACATCCTTCGCATGAGTAGAGGCCACTGGCTGTGGGGGTGCTGCTGGCAAGTCAGTAGCAGCCGAGGGAGAGTAGGCTGTAATGCCAAGGCCGTTAGTCGGTAGACGACTGTAGTCTAACTCAATCTCGTTGTGCTGCCCTCCAGTGTTATCACCCACCAATCGATGAGGCAGCATGAAGGCTGGTATCGCACCTACTTGCTTCCCTGATAGATAAAGAGCCCCACCCGGTGAGTGAATGGTCTTCCCTGAGGAGATTGCTGCGGCCATTTTAGCAGCGACTGTGGTGCCACCCGTACCGAAGATAGAGCCACCCGCTGGTACGGTCTTCTCCACTAATAGGCACGGTCCATTCATATTCATGGATTCACCAGTCAGGTCAATGGCATTGTAGTGAATCTCCATGTACGGGAAGTCATTGTTCCCTGTCTCCATCACAGCCACTCGGGACTCTGTCTCAGGAGTGAGATGCATAGTGTAAGCATCGTCGTCCTTGGTGATGTTGTCGACACCATGCCCTTTGAGGAGGAATGGCGTCACATCGAAACCTGCACCTCCTATAGCGATAATCTCATCCTGCTTGTTGTCCTTGCCAGCCATGCCATTCCGCACTAGAGCGACGGCTTTGCTGGAAGTGACTGCACGTAGAGCATTCATCGATAGTGACTGGCGATACACGGAGACCTCCGAGTTTATCGGTATCTGGTCTATCAAACCCTCATGCGAGCCATCGAAACTAGCAACGAAGGAATCTGACAGTCCATCTACCGATTGAGTGAGTTGCTCCTTCTCACTAGGAGGGAGGAATCGAAGATAGGGATGACCTGTGACATGTGTATAGAGATGGCGACCAGAATGCCCTACCTGATACTTCGTGTCAATACCCCAATTTCCACTGGAAATGGTATAGGGGTTCCCTGTGTCATTGATGCTCAATCTCCTACTGAAGAGGAAGCCATGGTTGGCGTTGATGCTCTCGTCAATGACCGTCATGCCATTGCGGTCTATCGATTGTGCGCCTAGTCCGGGAGGTTGTAGAGGCTTGCCTGAACCTTCGTCGAGCAAGAGGTCTGACTTGATGAGGACCATAGTGCTGTCATGTGCTAGGTTGTTAGTGCTATCAAAAGCAGTTCTGCCATGTAACACACCACGACTACCAGTGTCTGTACTGACGTCAAAATCAAGGTGGATGCTCTCCACTGCTATTGTACCATCACTGTTGATGGTCTTCAGGCGCACTCGTTCCGGCGCTTTGCTGTTCGGCTTTCCTGTCTTGATGTCAGTGGAAGTAGGGTTGATGAGGAGATTTGCGATAGTGTGTGCTATCTTGACGTTCTGACTCCCGCCGCTATGAGTGGTCACTGCCACTTGGTAATCACCCAAGGACGGAACATTGTACGTAGTAGGCATGGTAGATGACTTGCCACTCACTAACTCGTAGAGTGACTGGGTCTGAGTGCTATCCAGAGTGAGTGTGGTATCCCCAGCAGTCACAGTGGATTTGATATGGAACAGTTCACTCTCCACTTCGATTGGTTCCTCGAAACGCCAGAGCCCGATAGTGTCCGCACCCTTGACGAAAGGCAGAGGGAGAACCTTGGACACGCTGGTGTTGGACGACCAATGCACGGCTTCGATAACGCCACGGTACTGACCTCCTTCACCTCCAATGAAGAAGTCAGCATCACTGTTACTGCAATGTGAATTTGGAGGTGTTTTGAGTGTGGAGATGACTTCACCGTTCACCATGAGCAGTATTCTATCTCCACTGAACACTCCAGCGAGGTGTATCAACTCTCTACTGTGCTGGTCTATATCGGTGTTGTTCGCTAAGACAGAGTGGTTCGGAGTGGGATAAGTAATGCCTGTGTAACCAGAACTCACGTTGGAGTTTGCTGATTCTGCGGTGAGAGTGGTAGGCTTACCGTCGTCGCTTTGCAACACGACTGAGAAAGAAGCAGGGGCTGGTGCTCCTACAGACCCTATGCTCAGTTCAAACAACCCTTCCTTGGAAGCCACTACGCCACCACAGTCTGGTAGCACCCACGCCTCTACGGTGAAACCGCTCAGAGACCCCACTGCCGCCTGCCTTCTGAATTCGTTGTCAGGACCTACTAGGTTACCAGATGAGCGTGAGTCAGATGAGACTTTGACACTGGAGGAGGACTCTCTCGATGTGGGGCATACGATGGAATCACTGACTCCGTTGAAGAAAAGCCCATGGCTATTCTTGGCCATTACAGTCATGGTTATATCCCCATTATCATGTCTATTGGCTGGAATGTGATATCAGCGGAGTACGTGGTGTCTCCTGCAATGTATGAGATGTTGCACTCAGTGATGCATCCATGTATGCCCGTGTACTTGTTAGTGGGGTCAAAGACAGCACTTGCTGGCTCATCGTTCGCAGAGGAACCTTGCTGTTCGGTCTTAGCATGTCCTGTGACGAATAGGAAATTGCGCGGCTCGTACCCTTGTATGGGGTCTCCGACTGTGCCTAAGTTCGCTTGTGTGAGAGACTGGTATGGCATCTGCAAACCCAGAACGTAGTCCTTGTGAGACAACCCTTCGACGAAGTCTATTCGGTCTACCAAGGACTTCTCATCACCCAAATCTACACCGAGCAGACTACCACCCAGTACATTTCCAGAGAGCCCTGTGAAATTGCTATTCACAACATTGGCTAGGAGGTCCTGAGCCTTGTCTCCTGCTGAGCGACAGGTGTTCTCGCTACCGCCTGTAAAGATTTGCAGTAGGGGTGCCTCTAGTGTCGTGTCACCGAGCGCATTGGAACCTGCTAGGTTCTCTTGGGTGGGGGCTATGAACACGGGAGTGCTAGTGTTGCCAGACAGGCCTGCAGTCAGTTGTGTGAAATTCAGTCTGGTCTGCTTCTCATTGGTGAGTGAGATGACAGGGCCCTTGAGGCCATCGACTGCTGTCACGGAGAACCTAGTGACAAAGCGATTGGCGTTGCCTGTGTTGTGCTCCAGAGCCCCTTTCAAACGGCTGGCAATCTCAGACCCTTTCGGCCCTGCGCCTGCATCTGCTAGTGCTTTGCAACCTACTATGAGATTCAAGGGGTCATTGGAATTGTGATTCGTCGCACTGGTATCGAAGGTAGCAGTGTAATTCGTCCCGTCTGAGGCTCTGAACTCAAACCGAGCACCGTTCAAATCTGCCCAACTCGAGAGTAACTGATTGGAACCTGTGCCAGCATACAGGTTGGCCCCGCTGGAGGTGCTACTGAAGTCGATGAACGCCGTGGCTTTCTGAGCAATCAAATCAGCCGCGCTGCAATCATCATCTCGTAAGAGGCAGACCATCTTGATGGAGGCCGCTACTAGGTTAGCGTCTGCACCGATTCTCTGACCCGTTATTGGGACTGATTTAGTGAACACGTTGCGCCTGACTGTGATGTGATGCTCGACGCAATCGAGAGAGATTACCCTCCCCTCTCCTCGCTCCACCAACCTCACAGGGACGCCGCTCATGGTAATGCACCTTGTGTCAGGCCGCCACCCCTTCTNCTCTTGCTGCTAGTCAGTTCCCTGCTTATCGCTGTAGCGAGTTGCTCGTCAGAGCCTCTTGAGTTTGACCCTGTGATGTAGATATTCGTCGTGGAGTTGTCCTGCGAGGATATCTGATTGGCTGCGTTCCTTGCTAGGCCAACGCCCGCGCTAGCCATGTTTCTAAGAGTGCCCATGGGGTTCGTTCTGAATCTTCTCACCATCGCAGCCAACTCATTCAAACCCCTTGCAATGGGAGCGAAAGTCATGTTCCATATAGTCTCACCAAGACCATCGAAGAAGTCGTAAATTTCCTTGCGGAACCTATAGATTAGAGTCAATATAGTCACGATTGCTATACCGATGAGAACGGGAGCACTGGCTATGCCAGCAATCAGTGCAGCAATGGCAAGGAGAATACCGGACACCAAAGCAGTAACAACAGACAAAGCAGGGCTCAACGTACCGCTCAAGACAGCAGCGAAGCCCGCTACTGCAGCCGCGACCAGACCTAAAGTGCCACCGAAAGCATATATGATGACACCCATCCCAGACAAGATGGCCAGCATCTGGTTCATAGGGTCCAGACTCTCGTAGAATTGGAACAGAGCACTGTCAGTGCCTTGCAGGGCGAGGGAGAGGACACCGAAGATGACGGCTGCTGCTGCNAAGGCCATAGTCATTGAGTACGCTGCACTGCCAATTTTGAGCACGGACAGCCTGAGACCTTGATAGGCACGCATGAGAGGACTGAAACTCTCCTTGTGCTGATTGTACATCACCTGCTCGTCTTTCATATACTGCATGTGCTTCTTCTTCCATATCAGGAGTTTTGCGATTTGTATTCCGTATCGTGGGAGCATGCGTGTGTTTTCGTCAGTGGCTTCTCGAGTGCCTGCCAGCCCCAGCACAACCGCTTTGGTAGAGTCCATCCAATTCGCCATTGGCTGAGCGATTGACTTTATCTGCAGTTCATACTTGGCTAGTTGCCTTTCAGCGAGACCCATGTTTCTCTGAGTGCGCAGTAATGCATCATCAGTCGCTTGGTAATATCTATCCTGCTTCTCTCTAGCCGCAAGTGCGTCATCTATCAGTTTTTGAACTTCACTTGAATCGATTATTTGCGCCATGGCTACCACCCCTCACTGAACGGCATAGGGCGATTCATACTTGTACTTTCCACTTTCATTGAATCGGGGTTGCTCTGCTCAGCCTCCTCTGCTTCCATCTTCTTTTGGGCCAATGCCCATTTGAACATCATGGAGAATCCGTACGGCGTTACACCGTCCAAGTCCCTAGGGCCTAAGTGATAGTGAGACATGACTACGTATATGGGAAACTCAAGAGCCAGCCCCACATCCTCCTTCTTGCCTCCTAGAAAATCTATAATGTCATTTACATCTCGCTCTGCGTCTGTCAGACTAAAGGGTCACCCATCAACTCCGCTGGTTGAGGTAATATCTTAGTGATTCGAGATGCTATTTCTGGCTTCAATGCTAACAATTGAGTCTTCGATAACTCAGGTTCAGTGCGGTCGATGCAATTCATCATCACGAAGCGCCAGTAACCACCAAGGTCGACCTCGATGTTCCCGGTCCCATCTACATTCATGAGGTCTTTGACTGCACTTTGCATTTCAATGAAAGACAGTTCCTTCACCCAAACTCGCAGAACACGCTCTTCGTCGCCTAAGGGGACGAGAACATCGTGTGGAGTTGAACCCTGCTCCACTAACAGACCGTTTATGCTTTCCAATTTATTCTTCTTCTGTTCCTCCATACTTACTCACTTCCTCTTCGCTGGAGGCTGCCTCTTCAGAGGGGGCCTCTTCCGGTTCTGCTAGAGTCTCTGATTCCTCAGAGAGGCCAGCNTCATCCTCTTCTAGACGGGCGANGAGTTCCGCCTTTANTCCGCTTNNTCGCTAGTCCTCGCTCNTCGAGCAANTCACGNANCANNGCNACGGTCATNGAATTGTAATCTACAGTCTCCTCTTCCTCAGGGAATGGGTTCCCATCAGTGGCTGCTTCTTCTGGATTGAACACAGTCACCTCTTCCTCCACTACAGGCTCCTCCACTACAGGCTCCTCCACTACAGGCTCCTCCTCTATGACAGGAGAGTCATAGGCGATTTGGTTTGGTCTTCTGAAGCCACCGGGATGTAGGTTCTTTTCCATGTCATTACCTCAGGAGTGGAATAGTGTGTCATAGCCTACGACCTTGACGTGCTTGGGAAGAATCTTCAGAGGCATCTTGATTTGCTTGAAATCTTCTGGTATTTGGAGAGGTGCTTCCTCTATGATGTAATCGTCTATGATGATGAATATCTCCTCTCTATCTGAACCTGCTCCGTTCTTCTGCAAGTGCAGAGTAATGGGCTCATCGTACTCGTGCGTGCGGTTGGTTCTGAATTCGTGCCACAGCAAGGGGTCTGATGGGATTATCTCCATGTCCAATTTGTACTCCACTTTACCCTCTATATTGAGGGAGGGGTTCCTGCTACCTGCATATGGTATCTGCTCCAGAGACTGCCCAGCAGCATTGCGTGACTCAGCAAGAGGGTTGGCTCCGACCGTGAGTATGGGAGTAGTGTTGGTCTCAGCAGACAGTGTGAAGGCAGTCACCTGCGCTATGTTCGTGCCAAAGCCAGTGATGGTTCCGTTATAGTAGAAGTAAGGCTTCTCAGTGTTTGGGGCAATACCTGCCGCCTTACGAGCAGTAGGTGTATTAGCNACATTCTCGAACATCCTGTGAGCGGTGAACCTGTCTCCTTTGACATCAGTGCCACTAGCAAAATTATTGACGGTAACTCCACCAATAGCGTCTGTGCTGGTAGTGTTCCCACTGACACCACCAGAGCCTTGAGTGACTGTGACAGTGTCTACACCATTGCTGACTGCTGTGTAATTAGCGTCAGTAGTACCATTGATAGCAGCCGCTATGGCTGCTGCTGCAGCGACCTTACCATCAGTTCCGCCTCCAATCCCAGAGTATCCAACGGTGGCACTTCCACTACTACCTCCGCCTGAAGCACTAGCCACACCACCGTTGACGGTATAAACGGTGCTTAAACCGAAACTGTCTATCAAAGTAAAAGTCTCACCGTGCTGAACCCCACCAGAATCAGTAACTACGATAGTAGTGGTAGCAGCGACCCCTGCACCATCCTCCAATCTCCCTGTATCTGTGTAGCACATCATAGCATCGAAATTGACTTTCATCTTTACTTGNGCGTCGACATCAGCAGTAAGTTCCCACGCTCTGACTTTGCAACCCTTGTACACACGAGTCAATTGCTTGGCATCCGAAACACCACCGGGAACATTGCTTGATTGCGAACCTGAATATCCTCCCTTTCCGTAAGAGTTGACATCGTACATTCTCATACTGGTCTCCAAGGAGAATGAAGGTTGCTTCCACCGGCTCCAGAGGGCTCTCTTCTGCCTCTTCAGTATTCTACCGAATGTGTCCGTAGCAGTATCGAAATGAGGGCTGCCGTTGCTATCTGCAGCGTCAGCCTTGAGAAGAACCACATCAGCACCTGCAGCATGGTCGAAGTTGAACGGGTCGTCGACGTATATTCTCCTGTACCCAGCGGTGTTGTCGACTGCAAGTACTCTACGAGTCTCATTTCGCTCGCTGGTTTGGAACGTGGCAGAAGTGAGGTCTTGGCTACCGTCCCACTTGACTCTGCTCCCGCCTAGTTCTGTGCTGTAGGGGTGAAGAGTCTCAGTAGCGTCTTTGACGACTATGTAATCGCCGGGTACTATGGCATCAAGGCCTGTGCTGATTGCGTCAGCAAACTCGACGTAAGTGTCACCCATGGCGATGACTTTCGCATTCGTAGTATCCACAGTGCTAGCCACAGCACCGGGTACAGCCACTGCCTCGTTACCTAGAGCATAGTAAAGCCAGCGAGGGCTATGTAGCATGGTCTCTATGACGCCTCCATCGTTCTTCATATGCTGAGGCTCCTGCACCATGACGTCTCTACCGAGACCAACCACATGGGAACGCAGTACGTTGACTGTCGTCTCTGGTAGAGTCACAGAAGCAGCCAGACCGATGAACTGGTCGGTCAGCACAGTCTCATCGCTGAGTTCAGCCGAGGAATCGTAAGCCATCCCCACATCCATGCTAGGAGTGCCTAGAGTGCCAATGAGGAGTTCATCACCAGCAGTGGCATTGGTAGCCGCAGATGTTTTCAAAGAGGGAGTCACTTCGATGTAATTGCCTTGGTTGTGAACGATGGTGTACAGGGCACCTTTGGTATGGTCATCGGCTGAGAAAGCGCCCCCTCCTTTGATTTTCATCTTGGAGCCTGCTAGCATCCCCTTCGGGTATTTCAATTGACAGTCAGCGTCGAACATGCTACAGGGCACCGCAGGGTTACTTCCGACTGTGCGCTCACCAGCACCAGTAAATGTGATTTTACTGATGTCACCCGTAGTGGTGTGAGTCCAAGTCAAGCCACCCCATGCTCCTCTCGATAGTACGATACCAGTCTCATGACCAAATGTAACTTCTGCTAAATCTCCCTTGTAGACTGTTGACGGCATGCTCGACTCACCTCACGCGACTAACTCACTCAATATGACGATTTCGACTTGGAAGGTCATTCTATGTAGGCGTTTCGTTCTATCCGAAAGGTCCGTACGGGTCTTGTACACTAGCCTGTCGTAGTTTAAACCGTCTCCCTTTCTCTTCAAGTGTAGTATTCTTCTTACCTCATCTTCCATCTTCATCAAGTGCGTTCTGCCCTCTACTGTCCGTATGTCCACTGTGACGTTGATACGGCTATTGACGTAGTCATAGAATATGTCAGGCTGCTCTTCACTGTGTGCTGTCTCGTAGAGGAAGATTGCATCGCTCCTGTTCAAATCGAAACGCTTTCCCCGACCGGGGTCCAAGGTGGTGATATCCATGATGACAGGCTTTCGCTGCTTGGTATTGGCGCGATTCCATGAGTCATCGAAGATGCTCTGCATCAAGTCCACTGATTCTTTAGGCATCCATATCACTTCCTAGGTGGCTCTCAGCAGCAGCCTGCATGGACGCCATGTTAACGACATTAGTGTAGTCCTCGTGATTGGAGGGAAGGATGTTGCCTTCCTCATCGATGAGATTGTACTCCTCATCAACATCGTACCCATAGGAATGGGCTGTAGCAATGAAGAATATTCTCCCTATAGGGTAGAAGATAGAACGCTCTCGTGCTGCTTTAGTAATACTATTCAAGGGTCATCACTTCCATGTAGCGTGGTAGAGTCTCTGCCACTTGAGCCTTGAACAACTGATACTTGGCCCCTAGGTCTATGTTCTGCGTACCTTCAGGGATGAGTATGCTGCGGTCGTCTGACAGGAGCAGGTCCATAGCGACCATCTTAGTGCAGATGTCCTCTATCGCCTTCTCGACGTATCGCTCTCCATACACGTAGGAAGCCTTGACTGAGTTCCACTGGAAGTAGGGGTATGTGTTGTTGAAGTAGATTATGCCGAGGTCGTAGTCAGCCCACCAGTCTCTGAGCCTAGCCTCGTCNCCAGTCCCCTGNCCGAAGTAGTCTATCTTGAGCCTGTATTGAGTGAGACTGGTACCGTTTGATACCGCAGCCATAAGACCGCTACTAGCGAGGTCAGTCACCCCTGTGAGCGTAGTGGCTGTCTTGCCTGTGTAGTAAGCGCACTTGACAGAGGAGCCTGTACCTGTGCAGATGATGCCGAAGGGAGACAATGCAGAGGTGTCTGCCATGGTGATGACCCCACTACCAGAACTACCACTGGCGTTAGTGGCAGTCACTACTGTATCAGTCAGGTTGGTAGCGGACATGGCTGTGAGGTTGGTTATGCCGAGGGTAGCAGTCTCACCAGCCTCACCACGATTCATGCTGGTTATCTTCAGTTTCGAGTTCCCATAATCAGCGTTTGCAGAAGCCATAAACTCATGGTGAACATTAGCAGTAATGCTGCCACTAGTCGTAGAAGCGGTTTCCAAAGTAAATGAAGGACTGAAAGCAATTGCGTCCTTCTTTCTACGAAGGTCCTTGTTAATGAGGTCCGCAAGTTGTTGAGCAGCATTGACACCATCGAAATCTGCACTCCATGTTGATGTTGTTGACCCTACCTGCAAACTCGCTACACCACCACCNACCGGGGCANAGGAATAAGTAATCATTGGTAGTCAAAGCNGAGTGGTCGAGGATTTNCAANCGAGCCTCTGCNGCNCCNACCTCNCTGTANTCCTGACCTTGCCATATTTCTAGCCTTAGAATCTGCTGGACGTTGCGGAACATCAGGGGCACCGTACCCACATAGTCAGTGTAATAACGCCGTCTATACGGCTTGTAGGTGTCAAAATTGAGGTATTCTGCTGTCTGCAACATTGGTCTCCATGAGTTGTTGCATAGGTTGTCTATCCTATCTTGCATACGGAGTATCATGGTCTCGACAGCCTTGCGTGTCACACCCCTCCTCTTACCATTGGTGAAGGACTGCAGCGGCTGAACGCTAGCATCATCTGCGACATCGTAGTCGCCTGACACACCACCGCTCCAAGACAGGACCACGTCAGTCCCGTCTCTTGCGACTCCAGTGAGCGTCACTTCCTCACCTAACTCAACATTACTCGCTAGTTCTACCTTGTCACCCTCCTCGAAACCCACGAGTCTAAAATCAGCAGGGCTTATCTTCGCACTGGTAGCACCCGTATTGGCATCAGCAGTGAGGAAGACTGGGTCTGGGAGTGGTATCTGGAGTATGTCAGCGACCTTCTGTGCTGTGGTGTAGACGACTTGGTCAGGGAAGAGGGGCCGTGGCTCGCGTTCCCCTGTGTTGAACACCACTGGCATTAGTCGCCTCTCCTCTCATCAGATGCTGCCGCTGCGTCTTGCAAACTCCTTATTCTTGCATCTAGGTCTGCTTCTTCAGATTGCTTGCGACGGTTTTTGATAGCGTTTATTTGCTCTGGTGTCAAAGTGTCAAAGCCTGTACCCTCTGTAGGCTTCTCCACACTCCCAGTGGAAGGAGTGGTGCCGATTCTTTTTCGTGCATTTGAAATAGCCGTCTGCACATTTGCCATTCGCTGGTGCATATCCGATATGTCCTTTGCAGAACCCGGAGCCCCTGTCTTAGGAGGCCCTAGATTCAACTTCGCTTGATTTTCCTCTGCTGCCTGTTTGGCTGCTGCTATTCTTCTCTTAGTGGCTCTGTTCTTTTCAGCCTGTTCTAAGAGTCTCTTTTTGTTCTCTCCACCTTCCATAGGCGCTTTGAGAAAGTCCCAAGACTTGTCTAACGGATTCATACTTTTCAATACCCCTTTTGAGCGTCAGTGCTACTTCTGTTTCCGTGTTTCACTCCTACGTTCTTTGCGGGGTCATCCTTTTCCTTCTTCGGCTCTTTCATATGGTCCGAGACGTGAACATCACAGTAGGGCTTACCGTCTTCAGGGGCATACTTAGTGGCATGCGCATAGCAGTTTTTCTCAGCGCAATGAGTAGTGCCTCTGGGTGCTTTAATAACAGACCAAGACTCACCTAACGCTCCCATTGTATCGTCTGGAGGGGTATTCAGAAATGAACCTTGTGTCATACTTTCACATCCACTTTGCCTAGGTTATACTCCATCGGTTTGCTGCATGCACCGCAGCGCTCTAGGTAGCAGAAGTGGAGCATACCACAATGCTTGCATCGTGTCCCACTACCTATGTCGAGCACGTCCCTCACGTTACGAGAACGTAGGTTCTGCTCGCTTATTTGGCCGGAGAGCCGCTCGCTTGGACTTGCGTCCGTGCGAACAGACTCCCCGGTTGCGTATTTCCATCCTTGTTTGGACAGTCGTTGGAGGTCCTCAGCATCCATGTGGCTCACCACTATGTGGTGGTAACCACTACGTATAGGTTTCCTGCCATGACATAACTCGTAATGCCTTCCACGGCTTTGCCATTGGTATAGTCATCTAAGACTTTCTGCACGCCTCCGGCTACGGAAGCGCCAAGTTCAGTCGCCTCATCAGGCGTGAACTCAAATACCTTTACGTCGGTCATGGGGTGTTACCCCCCAATCATCTCTTACCGATGGCCATGAGGCGTCCTGCTCTACCTAGATTGGTAAAGTCCACGGACGTGCCGTCAATTGCTGCGGTAAGTGCCGTTGCAGTACCGTCAGTAGCCTGAACCTGAGCCATGAGAATCTCACTCATGAAATCAGAGAGGTCAGCGGTAGTGTCACCACTAGCCACTGTACCTGTGACTACTATCATGTTACCGAACGCGCTTGGTCTTTCATCTGAAACAAATGCCATAATTATTCCTCCTCTGTGACGACCTCAGCCGCTAGTACTTCATCAACCTTTTCCAGCATCTTCGCTTTCGTGGCGCGGAGCCCGGACATTTCTACTCCTCGCTCGTACAGCCATTGTTGAATGTCTGCCTTGAGCCAATTCATGTCCGGGATTCCGTCACCATCGTCTTGCGTAAAAAGGACGCCGGGGTAGTCTTCTTCGATGCGCCAATGAGTGGCGTCGAAAGCACTGCGTCTCATATCCAACCATTCCTGTGACACCTCGACTCCTTCGTTCCTGCTGAATTCGCCGTACTTGGTGCGGACTCTCATGTCCGTTCCTGCCCAGTATAGTGTTGGCATGTTAGGTCACCTCGTAATCAGGCTACTAGTAGCCAAATCGTAGCGTTTGCCGTATCGTTGCTAGTCCCGTCATCCGTCTGCTCACAGTCTGCCGTGATGACAAGACCGCTGAAGGTCAATGCTAGGTTCGCTGTTGCGTCCTTGCTGTGTCCCATGCAAGATAGGATGACATTGGCTCCACCGCTCAGTGTGATGGTTTCTGCCTCTGCCAATGCGCCTAGTGTTAGGCACACCATTCTTGGCTGCATCCTGTTGGAGCCGTCAGTCTGGCGTGCACTGAACGGATTCAATGCGTTTCCTGCTGTACCTGCCCCACCGGGATAGTCTGTCAGCCACGTGGTGTCGTCTTGGTCCACTCCCGCCTGTAGGGGGAGGTCTAGGTCGACCGCGATGGTCGCTGATGCGCTCGTTGTGTAGGTTATTCCTCTGTGTGTTGTTGCTGCCATATCATATCACCTCTGTTATCTCTCCTCAACCTCACTTTAGGTCTCGGATTGAACCTCCTGCTCCGAAGAAAGAGTCCCATACCTCACCCATGGTTCGGTAGAGTCCTTCCTGTCCTAGTCTGTTGATGGCGAACGGGTCACCAGTCTCGATACCCGACTCGAAGTACTGAGTTGGGATAGCGGTCTGGAACCACAGGTAATCCGTATCGAAGTAGTAAATCCTCGAGATACCGGAGGTATCAGTCACTACGTCCTTGGATGGAATCAGAGGCACACCGTTGTAGGTAGCCACCATGAAACCAGCCTCGATACCGGGAACACCCTTCACGCCGTTGTAGGTTGGTGTAACCCTCTTCGACTCCATGAACCTCTGCTGGCTCTGTAGGAGTTGCTGGACACGCATTAGGGTATCGTACCCTGTTAGCATGACCTTGGGGTTACCACCACGCTTCCAAATCTGCTGGAAGAGACCGTCAAGTTGGTTCAGGCTTAGGTTCCTATTAGTGTTAGCCGCAGATGAGACATCTACCTCTGCACTGTGGAAGTCTGCAGACCCGTCACGAGCGATGGAGTACAGGTCGTGGTCCGTGGTTGCGCTCACGTGACCAGTGCCGGTTGTCATCTTGTCTGGGTCTGAGGTTAGCCTGTCTAGGGACTCTAGGTCGTTTGCTGCTGGAGTCTCGACATCCTCTAGGAGCATCCTGTTGATGTGGTCAGCGTGGTGCTTCCCCATCTCTTCCTTCAGCACTTGGCGCACGTCTCCAAGACCGTCATCCTTGTCAGAAAGGAACATGGACACTTCGCTCAGGTCGAACGAGTGACCGATGGTCTTGGGCTTTGCAGCCACGTGTAGGAAGTCAGGCTTGGTGGTGTCTGGCAGAGTAGCGTTCTCAGCCAGTCCTCCGCCCACGTTGAACGAGGGCTTGGAGGTTATGATTCTCCACCCACTTCGCTCCCAAGGCTTCTTTGGAAGTATGCTAAACGCGTTGAACTCTTGGTTCAGTTGCGACCAAACTTTCCTNCCNTAGATTGCTTGGTAAGTACCNGCNGTGGTGCTCAGNAGCGGNGCNTCNGCNTTGAGTATGTCTCCACTGCTGTANGTGTACCCAGTCGTTGCNGTACCACCGTAGTAGTACCTCTCCATGTCTTGTATTGTTCTTACGTAATTACGTGCCATATTCAGTTACCTCCCTGTAGAGCCTTGTCGGCTAGTCGGTGGACATCGTCCCACGACATCTGAGCCATTGTCTCGGTCTCAGGAATTTGTACAGCGGGTGCTTCTTCGGACTTAGCAATCGTCTCGCCACCTTCGGCGGATACGTTTGAAATCCTGTCACCTAGTGCGAGGACAGCCTTCTGCAGGTCCTCTAGGGGGCCTCTCGCATCGAATGCGGTCTTGGCCTCAGCATCTGCCTCAGCAGAGAGTTCCTTCTGGAACCTCATGGAGAACTCGTTACCAAGGTCAGTCTTGAACTGCTGCTCTAGTGCTGCAGCCTTGTAGACTTGGTAAGCCTCCTCTATCTGAGCAGGGGAGACATCGGCTCTGTCGATGTACTCATCAGCCTTGATGACGTTCTTGTTTCCGCTGGGTGCGGACCCGAAGTTCATCTTTGGCCTCTTGCTAGACTCGCCCTCTCCGGCGCCCTCTATGCTACCCTGTCCACGGTGGGTGTACCCATGTGGACCTTCCTGAAGGTATGACTTCTCGACGCCCTCATCGACATCCAAGTCCTCTAGAGCGCTTCGTGCTGCTGCTGGGTCGTACCCGGCAGACTTCACTGTGCTCTCTAGCCAATTTAGATAGTCCGTGGTAATCACGTCATCAAGGTCATCGCCTTTCTTCATCTTTTCTTTCTTCTCTGCATATGCCATCTTGTCTTCTTTCTCAGCGTCCTCGGCCTTGTCAGCATCGTCTGCTTTGTCCATATCCTTCTCAGGCTTTTTCATTTTGTCCATGTTTTTCATGGCCTTTTCAGCATCCTCTGCTTTCTCGGTATCATCGAGACGCTTGGAGAGACGCTCCAAGACGTTCTGCAGTTCATTCATTGTTTCACTTTCGTTTGTCATTGTATCACCTTTATTCGTTGTATCCTCCTTTAGGATTCTAAACTGGGCCTCGGGATTGATGCCCTTTTCGCAAATGGTAACCTCGTGCAACTCCATGCGGCTTATCTCACGGTACCCACCTCTGGTGTTATCGTGCTTGTTGACACGCTCGAAAGCCTGCCCACCGATGGAGAACGACTTGAGGTTCCCCTTGCGAATTTCTGCGGCCACTTCTCGGGCCTTCTCTATGTCATCACGTAGTTTGATGACGACGAACATACCAGTCTCATCCACCTCGGACTTCCATACCCTACCACCAGTGTCTGTGTAGGCTGGGATTACCTCTCCCACCTGTATGTTGGAATGTGCGAGTTGCACGTTCCTGAAGCCCGGTGCTTTCATGAATTTGTCGAATGCATCTCTTAGGGCATTCTTCGTAATCAGGTCTCCCTGCTTATCCACCATCTCCACTGACGCATAGCCTGCTACGACTAGGTCACTGGCTCTGGATTTGAGCAGAATGGGATTCTCAATCGGAGATTCCAGCATGAGCATGAACGTCGATAGATATTCTCATACTATTTAATTCAGGCGGAAGAATCAGATTGAGAATTGTGAGAAATCTGAACGTGCTGAGGCTCGTCTTCTTCGTTCTTGGGCGGCTTAGCGTCAGGACAGTGCTCCATCTTGTGACCCATTCCCTGCTCGCACATCTGTCCCTTCTTGGCGCCGCACCAGCAATCCCCTCCCTTCTCCTGTCTATGGCCGGGGTCGTGGTCGGGCAGGTTGTATCCCTCTGTGTTTTCTGTGGGTCCTGAAGGAGAATTTACAGGAGTGGCGTAGTCGATGCCTAGTGCTTTCGGGCCAGTCCACGTTATCTTCTCCTTGATTACTCTGTCCAGCAAGTCGTATGCCAGTTGCATGGATTTCGATATGTCCTCTTGCACTTCGTCAGGGTCTTTCGGTATGCGGTTCTTTTCAGGTATCACCTTCTTCGGTGGCTTGCTGTGATTCGCTGGTGGCTCAGGGTCAACGTCCTCCTTCTCAGCCCGCAGCAGCAAGGTAGCCACAGGCCCCCAGTAGTCCTGTTGGCTCTCTGCAATCTCTAGGGTGTAGTCATCTGGTGCGTCCGCGTCTTTCAAGATGAAGGCGTTACCTTGCGTCTCTGTGGAGTATATCACCTGACCAGTGGGGAAGGTGAGGTAGATTGAGCCCTTCTTCACATTCACGGAATGAGGGACGTTTTCTTCTTTGAAGCCTGCGAGAATCTTCAGAGTGGCTGCACTGTCCGTGGCATTGGAGTCGCTCACGCAGACGTACCGAGGCGCATTGACCTTGTAAATCGGCACTGTGTTTCTCTTTTGCATAGTAACACTCGAGAATGATACGGTGATGTACTGGCCTTCTTCGACTCTCGATTCTGTGATGGACCCGACATCCATGTAGCACTCACCCTCGTACTCTTGCTTCCGGTTGCCCATCTTTTTTCCTATGGCCTCTGGGAAAGGGCCGACTGCTATGCAATGACGGTCACCCTTAGAAGACACTACTAGCACGTCTATCTCCTTCTTGGGAGTAAGTAGAACCCAGCGAGGATGACGTGCTTCTCCTCTCATGTAAGTGGATTCTGCGTCTCTGAGTAGCACTCTTTGCACACCCTTCTCCTTGAGGAGATTCTTTACGCATTGTTGCAAACCTTCTGTATCACTGCGCTTTGTGTTGATAGGAGCAGGTATCAGCACCTCCTCAGTAGCCTCGAACTTAGCACGCAGGAGCCGTATCCTGTTCTTGGCCTCCTCGTTGTGTATCTTCTCGTCACCACTCTCTATGATGTCGATGATATGCAACGTGTCCATGTCCCACACGGTATCGAGCAGGCAGTCCTTGTCGTATGCATCCTTGAGTCCCTTCTTGACGATGTTCGGCAGGGAAACTGCTTTGCCTTGGGAATCCCAAGCACGTATTGTCTTCTTCTTGTGTACCATCAGCCGCTGCCCTTTGGGCCACGACGTGGTTATCCAGTCACCGGAGAAGCCCTGTAGAGAATTCAAGTCATCCAAGTCGAATATCCTGTGCATGTGCTTTATCGGTATTGGCTTCCCATCGTCGTCCTTAAGCAAGTAGTCCTCGTTAGTGAGTATGTCTAGGCTTCTCTTCAAGTCATACCCACTGTCCTCCATTCCTTCCTGTGGACTCAACCCAGCCATTGCTGTTGATGCTGCGGTTCTCTGGCCAGCACTGCCACGCCAGTTTGGTGACACCATGCTAGAGGCTCCGCCATAGGATTCGGGGTATAGCGCCTCTTTACTGTAATCGAGGCTAGAGTCACCGAAGGCGTGCTTGACTCCATTCGGTGGTAGGTGGAGGAGAGGCACTTCCTTGTCGCTGCTGACGAGTTTAGGCAACTTGCCTGAGGAGAAGTCAGGCTCTAGTCCGGGACGGCTCAGTGTGCCTCCTGCACTCAAATGCCCTGTGGATGTGAATACGGACTTGGGTGAGAACTCATCACCTACTTCCAAGGACCCTATTCTGTCCCTGCCTTTGATGCTTCTGGACGATTCCGCGTCTTTGTCAGGTGAGTATTCGTACAAGTCGTAGGCCAACCTGCCGAGATTGTTGTATCTCTGCCAATTATACTTGGCGCCTTTCCCCGCCTTGTCAGGCACTCTGAGGAGTTTTCTGTCTCCGGCGTGGACTATGGAGCCAGTCGAGCCTACATCAAAATGGAGTTTTTCCATTACCTCCATCAATGCTTTGTAATCCATTCTCTCCAGATTCACCTTACCCCAACCGAAATTGAGACCTGTGATGTTTCCAGATTCGTTGCGCTCCACTTTTCCGTTCTTGCCTACGTAGTTATCCACATCCGCTAGGAAATCGCTCTTGCCCATGTTTCGTAGTTTCTGCATCGCTCGTTGCGCTCGCTCGAGCATGCCGGGTGAAATGTCATCTGAGTGCTTGTTCAGATAGTTCTCCATGATATCCAGACCGCGAGTTCGTTGCACTCCGCCTCTGGCTTCACCGAATGCACCCTTGACTCGACCGAGGCTGACGTCATCCGGCGGTTCCTCGGTGTATTCTGGAGTGGACCAGTGCTCGAGAGTACGTGGATTCCGAATGTTCGGTGCGAGTCGTTCGTCTCCCATCCCCTCTAGTTTATCAGCCAGTTCCTCCCTCCAAGACTGGTCGGGGCTGTGTATCAATTTCTCTGCTAAGTTCATGAGCATCATGTGATTGATGTAGCCCTGCCCGTCCAAGCCGAACATGTCAGCGAGTTCTGGTTGTTCTGAGAGGTAGTACTTCTTCAGCCCTTGAGCGACTGTGCCTGCCATGTTGTAAGCGTCGAGCATGTGCCTCAATTGACTGGAGACCGAGCCAAGCCTATTGGGAGCCTCGAAGTTTCCTGCTAGGGTATCGGACTCGTGCATGAGTTGCGAGTCGTCACTGTAAGCATATTGCAGGAGTTCTTGCTGCTGCTGGTCTATCGCTTCCTGCAGCACGTCCTTGACCATGTCAGGGGTGCTATCAGTGTCACGTAACCTCTCCAACTCGAGAATGTGGTCCATCATCAACGTAGCCGGGTGCGCTGCTATGATGACCCCACCCTCAGTCGAACTGCCAGTGTCAGTGCCAGCGTCCTCCTGCTCCTGTGACATCCGTGCTCTGCCGAGGAACCGCTGGCCTCCCGACCCACCCATGTCGACATCCACTCCGGTATCCACTCTGTTACGAGGCTTGATTACTGAGTTTGTGAACATGGGGCTGCGAATCACGAACTTGCCGAAGTTGTCGTGATAGGACCTTTCGTCGTCGCTCGCGCTAGCGTCCGTGTTGGTCATACCCCTGAGGATGGATGGAAGCCAACTAGCGAAGGCTCTCCCTGCGCGGTCTAGTAGAGGCATGCGGAAGAGTTGCCTCATTGAGTCCCTACGGAAATCGACTGTGTCCTCACTGTCGTTGGTGGTCTCCCCATTGAGCAACTGCGCTCTTTCCTCGGGGTCTCGAACCAGAGAGTTGAAGTTGTCCCTATGGAATTGCTCAGGTGCACCCCAACCTCCTCCGAATGGGTTCATCTTCATCCCGTGCTGCATCCACCCATCGAGTAGTTGCCCCCTGATTTTAGACAGGCTGCCCATCTCAGGCACTACTTGGAACTGAGGGTGGTGAGGGTGTATGAGCAGGTCCTCAGGAGTGAAATCGAAGATTCTGTCAGGCTCTTCGATGAGCGTGTTCAGACGAGTGTAGACTGATTCTCTGTTCCCGTGGTTAGGACCGTTGGGCTCCAAGCCGTGGAAGATGGTCTTCCCGTCCTTGTCCTTCGTCCCCTGTGGATTCTCGACATAGACGTTGTAGTTTTCCATCGCCCTATCCAGTGGTCCCATCCCGATGCGGTCCAAGCCTTGCTTCCCAGCATAGGCGAATTGGGTGATGCCTGCATTGTCAGTCTTGACGTGGAGTGGGGCTTTTCCGCCCTGTATGGGCTCGTCAGGCGCAGCCCCCATCGAGGGTGTCCTGTTCGCCTCCGTTATGAGGTGGTTGAGCAGGCCTCCGGGACCGTCTATGCCCTTGGTCCGGGCGATGTCAAGGAGGTCGTGGTCTTCCCCGTGACCGTTGGTCACTCCTAGTAGGAGGTCTAGTAGGCTGAAGTCCCTGACTATATCACCTATGTCATGCTCGCTCTTGTGAGTATGCGAGTTCCCATGCTTCATAGCAGATTCACCCATTTTCAAACGTTTATGTTGAACAGTGCTTTCATGAGCGTTATCACCAAGTCTGTCTCGAGTGATGCTCTTGCGCCCACGGGAGGATTCACCCCCACGGGCTTCCTTCCAGTCCATGTACTCCTTGGCCTCACCGGCCAGTTTAGGCGAATGCGAGAAATCGTACATTCTGTTTCCGGTGCTCCACGTGGTGCCACTGATGTCGCCCTCATCGAACACCCGACCTCGTCCTTTGGGCAAGTCCGAGCCGAACCAAGGCCTGAAGTCGACCGTCTGCTTCTCAGACGACCCTAGACCACCCACCCATTCCGTATCCGCTACTATGGGTAGGGGTATCGTCATCTGGTCTATCTGCTTGCGTGCCTTCTGGGAGGAGAGTCTCTGTGAGAAGAGCCTGTCAGCAGGGTCGTAATCGTCATCCTTCTCGTCGAAAGTCTTCAGCCTGTCTTCCGGGTCGACCTCTCCCATGTCAGTCATCAGGCCATCTAGGAACTCATGCCAGAAGTTTATCACGTCAATCGGTCCTAGACCCTGACCTCCACCCCTGTTGAACTCGTGATATATGTTCGTGAAAGAGGGAGCGCCGTCTGGAAGGAGCCTGCTCCTGTGAGCAGACATGGCATCGTTGGTTTGCAAGTCAGTCCTAGCGTATTTCCGTTGTGTGTCAAACTGCTTCTTCAAAGCGTTTCTCATGGTCTTGTTGAAGCCGCGTACGTTGTTCTTCTCCCAGCCCGCTAGTAGTTGGTCATTGATGGTCGGCTGTTCGTCCCCGTAGTTTCCATCCTCGTCAGGCAGTATTCCTTTCGAGTTAGCGAGCATCTGGAACAGAGTAGGGCCGGAGAGAGGGTCTCGTGTATATCCACCACGCTTCTCCGTGGCTTGTGTCGTCTGTGGTGTCCTATTGGTCATGATAGTGCTCATCCAAGTCATCTGGTCCAAGTCTGAACTCTCCACATCACCGTAGTAGTCGGGTGGGAATTGCTGGGTCACTTGACCTGCTGGCCGGGTGAGCGGCGCAGTGAGCATGGCATGCTTGCGCTGCTCCCAAATGCGATGAAGCAGCCCCTTCGATTGCAACTGCCCTGCGAGGAAGGAACTGTCCTTCTCGGGATTGGGGTTTCTACCGGGGGTCCCTATCCTCTCCTGCCACCCACCATCGCAGCACCTGCTTCGCGTCCTCAGGTGGCAGAGCCTCCAGCCCTAGCAGAGTAGGAACCAGACCCAGTCGTGAGGTGGTGCCATCCCACGGCAAGGACATGAGTTGCTCGGCCCTGCCTTTGTCCCACTTGCCATTGTCATAGCACTCGTCGTAGATTCTCTCCTCTGGTATGCCTTCGTGTCGTAGTATGAGATGCTCCACGAAGTCGTTCCTCTCTCCCTCGAATCCCCTCTTCTTCATCTCCGCCCTCCAGAGGTCCAGACCATGTTGNAANATGTCTCCTAGNCCGACTGCNTTCTCCCCGTACTCACCGAAGGCCTTGTTGTGAGTGTGTTTGCTGTGCTTTTTCTCCCAGCGCTTCATCTCCCTGTCCATGGCATCAACGGAACCGCCTTCTCTGTACATCGCTCGCATTATCTCAGCGAAGGCATTGTCACGGTACAGGGGGATGCGCTCTGCAGGGTGGTCGACTACCATGTTATTGTGCCTCAAATCATTGGCGTCCATCGTGTCGGTGTTTCTACTGGTGCTCTCAGGTCGAGCGCTGTAGAGGTCATCGATTACGAAGTCTGGAATGTGATTGTGCACGCTCTCTTCAGTGGGGTCTTTCGCTTTGATGCCCTCCTCCGGGTCTGCGAATAGGTCTTCTTCCAAACGCTCTCGCAATCGGCCATTGCCGCCTACCCCCTTATTCTCGTAACTGGTGAAGGGTTTGAGCACTCGCCACGTATCACCCAAGAAGCCCTGTTTGCGATACAATCGGCCTTCCTTGTCTGCTTGGATTCGTGCTTTGCGGGCTCGCTCTAGTTTCTCTTGCCTGTTCCTTATCCGCTCTATGTGCCTGACAGAGGCATCGCTGACTCCAGCGTCTTTGAGTAGGAGATGGGCATTCGTTATGATGGGGTCTGCCTCTGGCACGATGTCGTGATTGTGGAGATTGAGTATGGATAGGTACAACTCAGCAGCGTCTTCGACGTCGTTGCTCTTGACGAAGTTCCCTCGCGCTCTTAGATAGAACTGGTAGGGGCCTTCTTCATACACACAGTCACCAGCCTCACATCATAGGTGGGCCGCCACCGCCGCCCATTGGGGGCATGCCGGGCGGACCGCCGCCTCCCGGAGGCCCTCCGCCACCCATTGGTGGCTTAGGCATTGGGAGTTTGGGCTTGCTGTCTCCTGACTTGTCTGCTAGTTCGTCGACTAGTGACTTGATTTTCTCTGCAAGGCCATCTGCGTCGTCTTCGTCATCCATGTCCATCTTAGGAGGGCCGCCCGGTCCATCGTCCATGTCAGGCCCATCGGGACCGCCCGGCTTTGGCTTGAGCATATCCATGAGATTGGCCTTCTTGACCTTCTTGCCTTTCTTCTTGTCTTTCAAGGCACTCCTCATGGGCTCCTTTCTGTCACCGTCACCGTCCATGTCTAGGAAGTCTGGCTTCTGAGCCTTGCGAATACCACCAGCGGTGTTCTCGTGCACTGACAGAGTAGAGCCAGTTTGATGTGGGTTGGCATCTAGCATTGATACATCTTGAGGGCCGACGTTCTTCTTAGACACAGTCTCTATGTTCTCTTCTGGCTGCATTTGATTAGTCCAGTAGTGAGTCATTGGAGCCTCTTCAACACCAGTGATGTTTCTTATTTGGGAGTCGTCTCTGAGAGATGCGATTTTTATCAGCATTTCCTCCATGCTGTGTGCTTTCTCTAGCAATTCATCAACATCGGGAGCGTTCTCCCCTGCATTAACTCTCATTGGTTTCATACGTCCACCGGCCTTCCTTCTGCTTGCGCGGCCTGTTCGGCCATCGCGTGAATCTCATCCCAGCCCATGTCATGCCATTGGGCATTGTCTTCGGGCATGTTATTGACCATCACACCGTCTATGGCTATGGCGGCCTTCTCGATTACCTCGTCTCTGTCTCCTCTGAGGGGGTCTCCCCAGACGTCGCTAGTAGCGGGTGTCACTGCCTTGACGAAACCAGCCTGCTTCAGAAGTGCCTCTGGGTCACTCACCATTCCCTTGAGGATGGTGTTTTGCTCTTTGAGGGTGTCTATGTCACTGTCCATGCGCTCCATCTTAGTGATGAGCACGTCTACGAGAGCAGTGACCTCTTCTGACATCAGTCAACCCTCTGTCCGAAACCGTGCTGGGGGCGCCAATTCGACATGATGCCATCAGGGCCGATATAACCTGCTGGCCTATCACCCTTGATGATTGAGCCTTGGTCCTTGAATTCCATGACTGGGACTCCACCTGCATAGATATCATTCACTCCAATGGCCTTGTTAGCCTCGGTTTCTGATTTGTAGATGGAGGTGACGTCCTCTGAGAGGTAGTCACTGGTCTGGGCAATCGACCTGAGAAACTGCTGAGCAGCCACCAAGTCGTTGTTTTCTAGCGCGCTCTTGAACTCTCCGATGGAGGTTTCGAGTTTCCTAACCATCGGGTCGAGTTTGACAATCGTGTCCGACATGACTCCTCGCATTGCCTACCGCCTCATTAAACTATTGTTGGAAACTGTTGTGGTCTTTTTGGTTGCCGAGAGGGTCATTAGCAGTCTCAGCAGCATCCTGTACTGATTGCAAGGCTTGCTCCAAAGGAGTCTTTTTCTTGCCTCTCTGGTTCTTGGTCCTCTTAGGTGACCCTGATTGGTGAGTATCCGAACTAACTGGTGCCGGACCTCTGTCCCGTTCACCAGTGCCTTCCCCTAGGCCCATGGCTTTGGCTATGCCGGGCGGAGGTGCTTGACCGCCGGGAGGCATGCCACCGGGTGGGGGTTGTGGCCCACCGGGAGGTGGTCCACCGGGTGGCGCTCCACCGGGGGGTGGTCCACCGGGTGCCGCTCCTCCCGGTTGAGGGACTCCGGCAGGTGGTGGGCCGGGATTTGGTTGAGCCTGCTGTGCTTGCATCGCAGCCTCTTCTGGAGAAGGCACTCTATACACGAATCTGATGTCTCGGCCAGCGTCTTCAGTCAACTCAGGCTGGAAGCCGAGGGCCTGCATTCTCTGGGCGATGTTGACTTCCATCTCGTCTCGTCGGAGACGCGTGACATCATCCTCCTCCTCATTCGGCCTGAGCGTCAACTCCCAGTCAGTGGTGCCCATCTCTGCTAGCAGTCTCGGGAACAACTCACGAGAATACAGTTTCTGGCCATACTCCACTGCTCTGTTTGTGACGAGTATCTGCAAGCCCTCGTTATTGAGGCCTCCACCCTTCCCCGTATCCATCATGAAGACGTTGGAAACTCCGTAGAAAGCCGCTATCCTCATGCGCAACTCATCGCGCACAGCGCCGTACTGCATCTCATCGAGAGAGTCCATGAAACGGACGAATTCCACACGTCCTCTACCTGTGGCAGATTCTATACCGACCTTGGGTATGTAGTTGGGGTCACGCTCCATCTTCTCCTCAGCGCCCTTCCAGAAGGAAGCAGTGGATTGGATGTTGTCTGTCGTGATAGCGAGGACGCCTCTGGGTATCCTCCTCTTCTGGTAAGCGAGGTACATGTAGTTGTCCATGGCGGATAGCGTCATTGCTTGACGCCACATAGTAGCGACAGGGCTCCTACCGTAGAGTTTCGTTGGATTGAATTTGGATATGTGAAGTATCTCACCGTCTATGTAGTACTGAGTCTTACCAGAACCTGCAGTGTTGATGTGGTGCACGTCTTGCAGTTCTAAGCCACAGGTCTCACATTCCTTGTGGTCTCCAGTGAGTGGATAGGTGCGGTCTCTATGGACTGGGCAGATGAGATACCGACCTCCTCTGACACCTCTCTTGTCTGATACAATGCGAATGAAGGTGGGGTCACCCCTGAGTACCTCTTTGATGCGGAAGAACTGTATCTTGCCACTGTCTGGGTCCATGTAATACTCCTTGATGAGAACTAGGAATGCGTCATCCACGACATTCAAGTCCCATTCAATCTCCCTCAGTACGTCAGTGAATGACTGGTCCATCGAATTGCGCTGCTCAGTCAGCCATCTGGGGTATATGACTTGGTCTGGGTCTGGGCTCTTCATCTCCTTGCTGTTGCAGAAATGGCATTCCTCGACATCATGCTGGTATTCCTCGGAGCACGTCATGCACTTCTTGTGGAACTTCTTCTTCCAATAGTGACCACGTCGGAATATCTCTTGCGATAGCGTGTTCAAGGTGGTTCGTAGAATCACGCTCTCTTGTACAGTGGCGTAGAGTGCAGGTATGCTGACGCCTTGCACTAGCACGGGTTCCTGTATCCCTGCTTTCCACAGGGGCATGATAGGCTCAGGAGTGGTCTTTCGACGGAAGCGGTCGGTGAGGCCGCTCATCAACCTCCCTAGTGGTCCTTTCTTGTCATCCGCCATCAGACATCACCAACTAACGTGCTCGCTTCGTCAACTAATTTAATCATCTCGGGGTCCTCTTGGGCCCACGAGGCGACCTCTTGTTCATCAACATTCCACTCATTTAGCAGTTCTTCCGCCTTTACATCGCGCCAGTTCTCCCACTTCACTACGCGATACAAGTCGTCACGGCGTTGCTTGACCAAGTCACTGCTACGCCCTCTCAGGTCTAGCAACTCAAGCACGCAATCTGCTTGCTTCTTCTTCAACTGGAGGAAGGGACGTGTGTTCTTGAGCAGTCTCTGTAAGTCGTCCTTGCTATAGAACTGCAAGCGGTGCTGACTGCGCTTGCTGTTCTTGTGCAACTTCAGGTCTAGTTGAAGCACTCCGCACCCGAGCGTCTTGTGGAGTTGCTCGCAATGCAATCGCCCTCTGTCGCCAGTGGCGATTATGCCAGCCCTTCCCTCTCCTCTCTTCGTGATGGTGATATAGCCATCAGCGTCTAGGAAACCAGCGGTGTACGCCCATGGGTCTTTCAGAATCAGGTAGTCGTTCACGGTGGCCTTCTCCCAACGAGAGGTGTTCTTGACGATGTCGAAGTCGTCTCCGTGCATCTTCAGCAAGGCGCCTAGCCTCTGAGTGGTCAGGCCAGTGTTCCGTGCATCGTGCTGGTGGATGTGGTGGAGTATGGTCCGAGAGTCCATGGCACCGAACTCGCCTAGCACATCAGACGCTGATTCAAGCCAGACCACCTCTTTCTTAGTGAGGCTGTCTGATTGATGCAGGGTATTGCGCCACATCTTCTTCGACTCGTCTCTCTTCGCCAACGCCTCTACCCATAGAGAAGCCTGCTCTTCGGAGAAGTCCCCTGTGACCTGACTGAGTTTGCTAATGACGTCGTTGGCATTCTCCCACTGGAGGCACGCCTGCTTCAGCGACACCTCTCGAGCGATAGCGTGTTTCCTGAGAGCCTTGAGGTTTCTCTCTGAGAGGCCTAGTTGCTTCATGGTGTCCTGATGCTCATGTGACCACGGAATGGAGTTCAAGAGGCTGTCCACCTCCATTTTCTTCATCCCTCTAATCAAATCTATAGCGTCATCTATCTCCTCTCTGTGCTGCTTGTGCAATCTCCTCTTCTTGCGTAGTTCTTTGACCATCTGATTGGCATCCTTGTCGAAGCGAGACGTGAACCAACCCGCAGTGTCGAATTGCACGGGACTCAGTTGGGCAGACTCGCTTTCAGGCGAATCAGGACGCTCGAGCGATTCGTAGTGCTTCAGTATGGGGTTGGTGGACAGTTGCTTCTCCACCCATATCTTGTCTATGTCTAACTCGTTTGTAGCAAAGTCAAAGTCATCACCGAGTAAATCACTACCCCAACTCACTTCAAGCACCTCTACATACAGGACAAGGTTCTGACTCATCCTCCGCTCCTACTTCTCCCGCACCTTTGCAAACAGGACAATTGTCGTCGCCTTTGATACCTAACCAATCCATCATCTCCTTGTTCTCTGCGGGGGACAACTCCTCTCTGAAATCAGGCATCGGTTCTCCACGACAATGATGCATATCATATCCATTCTGGCTCAGGAATCTCCTCTTGCACTTGTCGCACTGTATGCCCGTTCTAAGTCGGGCTAAATCTTTTGGGCTCAAATCAGAGGCGTCGGGGGTTTCTTCACCTTTCAGCACAGCCCACCAACTCAATCTATCAACCCCGACATCAACGCGTCCAAGTCTATGATTCTCTCACGGAACTCGGTGGTGGCCCAATTACCTAGAGCAAGGGCGATGGCGAAGTCATCGTGACGAGCAATGCTGTCCAACTTCCCTTCCTTGCTCATTCCAAACATGATTAGTTCGTGCTCCAATTGGCTGACGATGTCGCGTGACCTCTCGTCTCCCCATGGTAAGCGAATCTGCTCTCGCTCGAAACGAAGCACCAGACCCATAAGAAGGCTCTCTCTTCTCTGCTTGGTACTGATGAAAGTCTTGATAGGCAGGTCTGTGTCAGCCCTGAGTTCAGTAGCGAAGACACGTTGGAAGTGGTTGGCCTCTAGTTCTATAACCTCAGGGCGGAACTTGCTGTTCAAACGCTGTATCTCGATTATCTGCGTCCTGAAGTCCATGCCCTTCTTGCGCACCACGTGCACCAATTCCAGAGTCTCGGGAGCGTCTGCTGGTCTACGTAACACGAGCATGACAGTGTAATCAGCCTGCCTGTCTGAGGATATGGCAGGGTCCCAGCCTATGAAATACTGACTGTCATCGTCACGGTCACGCCTGTCCATCAGCACGAGGTTCGGCTCCTTGCACGCATTGACCACGGTAGAGGGGAACAGGCTGGACATGTCGTCCATGGGTTCGCAGAGATACTCACGGGTGAAAGCGATAGCAGGCATATCCATCCGCCTAGCGTCTAATGCTTCCAAGGACCACCTCCACGGCCATAGCGGCTCGCCCTTCGCATTGATTGCAGGATAGGTCTCGACTAGATACCCATCTCTCCTCTCTAATTCGGTATAGAGGTCAGTAGGAGTGAACGGAGTGCCCACTATACACAGTTGGGAGGTGTGGTGAAGCGTAGGTACGAGGACCTCGTAGAACCAAGAGGCGACACGTTGCAGTTCGGTGTCCGTAGTCCCCCAGAGTATGTCGTCTAACAGAATCAAATCAGGGTGAGCACCTCTGACACCACCACCGACTGACTTGGCGTTGATTCTCGAACCGTTGGTGAAGCCAAAGAACGTCTTGGACCAAGCGTCCTTGTCCTTCATCTTCGCTAGCATGGGACTGGACTCAATTAGGTCATTGAGGCCTCTCATGTGCCTGATGGACTGGTCGAGGCTGTGGCTGAAAATCATCGTATCCAAACGTGGCGTGAATATGACCTTCCATAGCAAATAGCCAAGGAACAAAGTAGATTTGCCGTGGTCTCGAGACGCTTTCACGCAATACCTGTTGTGGGTGTTGAGGTTGTGGAACCACTTGGCGTGATGGTCGGCCAACTGCCAACCGAGTATCTCCTCGAAAAAGAACTTGAAGTCCTTCTTCGCCATCTCCCAGTCTATGTCTTCTATGACTTGTGGGACTTCGTTCGACACACTCACCACTCCTCCTTGAAGAAGGTGTCAAACGCCCTGTCCAGAGGGTCATCGCTCTTTCCTAATTGCGATTCGTTTTCTAGCATTTGCTTGTAGTATGCTTTCACCTCGTTGATGCGCTTGCCTACTGCAGCCCCTCCCTCCATTAGCGTCTTCTCTCGCTGTTCCTCAGTCATGTTATCAGTCAGGGAGTTCGCCGCATCCATGAGAGGCCCTCGCAAGTAATTGATGAGAGGAGTAGCGTCTGAAGCCATAACTGCTTGCAATAGAGGGTCTTTTGTTACATCCTCACCCGTAGGTGTGTCGAGAACCTCCGCGAAATTCTCACCTAGGGAATCTCTGATTGCCGCGAAAGGCTCGTTAGCAGCCATTTCCAAGGGAGTGCCTCTCCCTTCTCTTTGAGCAATGAGGTCTGCTACGTTCCCAGCGAGTTGAGGTGTTGTCTCTTCACTCGTCAGTTCTGGGTTGTTCATGTCGAAAGCGTCAGTCTCCTCGGTAGTTCCCTCCTTAGCAGCAGCAGGTTCTTCGGTTGCGGTGCTTGACCTAACTCGAGTGCGTGGCTTCCTCTTCTTATCGAAGCCTTGCGCTTTTCGCTGTGCGAGGAAAGCGTCTCTCCCGACTCCGTGGACGTTCGGGAGCAAGTCATACAGAGCCGCTTCAGAGGGCCTCACCGCGTATGACTCCGCTCCCTCCTCGTCGGGGAACTCAGCCATCGTCTCCTGTGGCCCTTCCAAGGGGTCGTACTCCCACACTGCAGGGTCTCGCTCATTGGCGCCTCCTATCTGGGCTATGGAATCCAAGAAACTACCACGCCCAGAGAAGGGCTTGATTCGACCTGTGCCTTTGGTCACTTTGGAAGCGATGGTAGCATCATCGACTCCCATGCTCTTCAGGTAATTGATGTAGTTCGCCACT